>OKKB01000017.1_pt1 | contig 141846 bp, 74 predicted proteins | sample 1613931 | NCBI WGS metagenome assembly OKKB01 (sample SAMN04436893, study PRJEB24849) | human gut metagenome | biome: human gut; feature: NICU; material: stool | host: Homo sapiens | place: USA: Saint Louis, MO | collected 2012-02-08
CGAATACATAATTAATTATCAACATATTGAATTATTATTTATTCATAAATATTAATAGTATTTTTAGGTTTTGTTTTTTTTTTGATTTATTGTATATCCGCCAATTTGATTGTTTCCAAGTTTTAGGTTCCAAATTTGAGGCTTATCAATTATTTTTTTCTATTATATTAAATAATAAAACAATAAGCTTTATAATTATTATAAGCCTTACTTATCTTGATTATTATTTTTTTGCAAGTAATGGTTGTTGTTGTTGTTGTTTCTGGTTTGTGGTCCATATGGTTTGTAGCCTTAATTGTTCATTTATTCTTTTGATCACTTGCACGATTTCATACCCAAAATTTCATAAAACGCCCCAGAAATGTTCAAACAAAGAGGCGATACTTGTCATTGTTAAGTAAAACTAGTAAGTTTCAAGTGAGTGTTATCCACGCGGAAGAGCAATGTTTGATCCGATATTCAAGATTTGTTTTCTTGGAAAGCATTGCAGGCTTCGCTTACAGATTCCACTTGATAATGAACGTCACTACTTGTGCGCGCGTATGTGTTGTGAGATTTCAAACTTACTTACGAACTATTCATTACATTACTAACAACTAACAACAATAGCTCATGAATTGAGTTATTGTTGAACTATTTGATGTTATGTTGGGTTTAATTCAGTCTTTATTTTGTGATCAATTGAACAAAACAGCAAAATAGGAGAATAGGAGGAGACTAAAATTTAGTGTGTGTGTGGGTAATATATTTTCCTAATTGAGTTAAATTAGTTAAATATATTTTTTTCTGTTTCTGTTTTGCTCTCCCACAACATCAGATCTCCTTTCAACATCATCTTTCTTTACTTTGATCTCTTTGTTAATACACATAATAATCTATAACTCTTCCTCAAGTAAGCAGCATCTACATGTACATCTCAAGCCCAAAAGAATCAGAGAGTTGAAATCAAGCTTTTTTTTGTCTATGCAGATAATACTAATAATACGTCCAGACTTGGTTTTAGAAATAAAAAGAAAAAGAAAACGTTCTAGTATTACTACTGTTCAATCTGTTATATTTTAACAAATATTACATTTAGACCTAGATCCAGATCCCAAATCATCCTCCTCAAAAATAAACAAGAGAAAATTTGAATCTGAGGCGGAGAGATGTAGAATAATTGAGGCGACCTATTTACATGCATACATTGATGAGATTTTGATCACAATACAAATCAAACATGCAATCAAAGTAATATTACAATCACCACCACCTAAAACGTATTGTAGATTGGCTGGCTCATTCATCAGTTGACAAGTAATAATTACTACAACCAAAGAAAGATGATTTGTGTAAGATTGAAATATTTCTAACACAAGATTTTTTCTTGTTTTCTTTCTTTATTAATTTATGGCTTTTTTTGATTATATTCAATTCTAAAATATGCAATCTTCAGATATATACTAGAGAACTGACCGCCACCGTCTTAAGTCTATTCTCTTTGTATTTGCAACTCTTCAATTGTTTGATATATTGTAATAACGATCTAATATATTAATTGAAAATGAAATACTTATTAAAAGGGGGAAAGAAGAAGAAGAAGAAAGGAGGGACGGAAGACTGTATTAGATGATTTGTTTTGTTACCCATTTATTATTTTGTTGTAAAGTATTGGTCCTTACACACAAAATAAAACATAAAAGCTACCAACTGAGTACAAAATCAAAAGGAAAAAAAAAACTTATTGTTTCTATTTCCACTACTACGACTATTATTTCTACTAGTAGTGTGGTGGCTTTGGCCGTGATGGCGACAAAAACACCGGAGTTGGCACGGGTTATAAACTTATCCGCTACCAAAAATTCCGGAAAATATGATTGCTTGGCCAGAAACTTTTTCTTATTTAGGTCATCTCATCTCCTCGTAATATTGATTATTGATCATCATCTAAGTAATACAATTAATCTTATACAGATACGGTTGAATAGAGGCATACATATACATATACTTCATATCATTGGTCTCCATAAGAAATAAGGCAAAAGTTTACTTATGCAATACTTTCAAAATTGGACCAAAAAATTGAGGCATTGCAGTACATATTGATAGATAGATACATTCAATTTACTAAATCAGGACCAAAAACAACAACATCAACAACAACAGGAAAATTATTATTACACAACGTACTGTTAGTATTAAATTAGTAATGAAATACGTTGCTACCATGAAGAAGAGGTTAATGGAAACCTGAATTTTTTCAACTGGGGAGGTTGGAGGAATTGAAAAAAAAAATTTAGCACTAGTCAGGGTTAAGCAACCGTAAGAAAATTCAAACCCCGAACCCCCAAAACCCTTCTGAAGGCATTATTAATTATTATTATTATTTATATTGTTGGAAATGGATAATAATAATAATACTCAATTTCATTTTCATAGGGTTCAATCATGTAGGAAAGAAATAAATAAAAAAAAGTGGTCTCATTAATTTCTTGAATAATTTTAATTCATTATTCCTTGGTTTGGTTTTTTAATTGCAAATAAAAAAAGAATATAGCTCTCAATCAGAGAGAAAGGAATTTGATGAAATTTGTTCCAGTGTATAACAAGAATGTAATCAAGTACCTTTTCCGTAAAAGTATATCATTCCCGAAACGGCTTTCAATAAGTTTGTAATAAGCGAAGAGTTAATAAAGGCGGATCTACCTACAAAAAAAAAAAAAAGGTGGAACAGTAAAACGGTTGTGAAAATAAATCTTACGATTTTTTTTTTGGCTTTTTTTTGCTCAAAACAATCAAACCCAAAAATCAAATCGGGATTTGTAATTTTGTTACTGTTCCTGCTCGATGCATGTCAAAAAAGACAAGTTTTAAAACGTCTAGATTCCTACTTTTAGTATCGGGAATTTTCATAATGAATATACCATTCCGATCGTTATTTCGCCTTCAAAAATGGTACGATTTTTTTTGTTGTGTAAAGTTTGATTATTGGTAGCATTTTAGGGTAGTGATTGTGACCCATAGAAGATTTCGGTATTAGGTCGCTAAAGCAAATAATAATATAGAAGAAAGACAAGACGAAAGACAACAAGAAGAAGAAGAAGAAGAAAAAAATACGACTAAAAAGAATATTAAATAATAAAGTGAAATGAAATTGACAAAGAAAAGGATACAACACAAGAAGAGAAATTGGCTGATAGTTGCATGTGTCTAGTAATACTTAAATTGTTATTATTGGAATGCATGCATTGGTTAGGAAGGAGAAATTGGTTAGTAACAAACATCAAGAAAAGATAATACAAAACCGGAACACCTTCTTTCCGTGGTTGTTAGTAGCAGTACATTCAAAAAGTTCTTGTTTATTTTGCCTCTGCCCCCCACTCCACCGCCCTGTCATTCCGACAACATGACAACTTCACAACCTAACTTTACATTGATACAAACATGTTGAAAATTATTGAAAAGTAGACTTAAACAATAGGTTTTTTGGGAAATGTATTTCCATTTTTCCCTTTTTCCAGTCTTCCAATTTTCCCCCAAATTTTGGAGGTTTGTTTTTTTGGGCGGGTTATTGTTTTTTGTTTTTTTTTTTTTGGTATGAATATCGGTAAAAATATGCAAAATAAAGCAATATTGCGCCTTTTAAAAAAATATATGGCACGAGTTGCTTGATTGCTTGGTTAGTATAGTGGTTAGGTGGACGTTTCATCTGTACCTAATATTACTGGCAAGAATTGGCGAAAAAAAACACTTAAGAACGAGATTTGTGGCTAAACATCGCTCAAGATGACTCAACCGACTGACCCACGGACCGACGGACCGATTCATACATACCATACCATACCTTATACTATGAAATTTTGGATTGAATTGACTGATTGCTCGATTTTATTTTGTAGAATGAAGTTTTAATAGGAATTTGCAACTTTTGCAGTTACTGTGAATAACTAACATTCTTTTGCAAACAATAGTATATTCTTTATTATACTAGGTAAATTATCAGACGATAGATTTACATATCGGTTTTAAATTTTTAATTTTCTTGTACTCACAAGATATCAACAATATTATAGATGACCTTGTGAGCTGCAATATGTACAAGTTAAGATTAAATTGTGAACGATTATATTGAATTGAAATGATAACAGTGGTAGTACTTAATAGTAATCTAATCTAAACGAGCAAAATAAACCACAACATGATAAGCCTTTTTGAAAGTACTAATAATGTTGGTTTTTTTTTTCCAAACAATACACCAAATATAAGAACAAAGAAAGAAACAAAAAGGAAGAAGAAGAAGATTATGATATTTGAAAATCAGTGGGAATAACTATTGATAACAATTTAATAATATATAACCGAGATTTAATTAGTCGAGGATTAAGAACTACAAATTGATTAAAAAAAAGAGAAATAGCATAAGGCTTATAGTAGTAGTACTAGTAGTAATCAATAGAGTATCCTGGTTGTGAAACAATAAAGTGACGAATATTGTTCTTTCTTCAAAAAAAAATGGAATTTTAAGAAAGAAATTACTTTCCTAATAACCCGTAAATGCTATCAAGAAACTTTTCTTGAGATTAATTGACGATTTTAAAGTTGGGGGGTTATAGATTATTCATTAAAAGATAAAGAAAGAAAGAAACAAAAACACGAGCCAAATCAAAAGGAAAGATTAGGATAACCGGATAAATGAATTGTCTCTTCCTGTGTATCTAAACCCCTCCATTATTAATAAGAAGATGGAGATAGAAAGAACGAAAGAAAGAAAGACATTTACCACAAGAATCAAAACCAATGAAAAAATGATATTATTAACAATGATTTGGGAGGTTAAGAAAGAAAGAAAAAAAAAAAGGTGCTTGTTGATGATGATGAAGTTGGAAGAAATTGCGAAACGACGACGAAAGGGAAAACACACACCTTTTAGAAATAAAAGTGATACAAAATTTTTATTAATTTTTTTAGTTTAAATTCACAAAATAACAAATTTCTGTATTTAATTTAAAATCATCTTATAACAAAGTTAATTAGTTGGATAGACTATTATTCTTGGAGATGAATATTATAGAGTTGAGTACGGGGGAGGGTTTCAAACCCCATACCAATATGTTGTTTCAGCAGTATCAAAACATTCTTTTGAGTATTAGAACTCAATGAATGAAAAAAAAATATTTGATTTACAATCATCTTTGAACTATTGGTTGATTAGCTAACAACAATAATAATACTACTGCCATTATTGTTTAAATTTGTGATGAGTGTATACAAAATGATAGTATTAACATAATAATGATTTATACCATCTTACATATTATATAATAATGGATACAGATAACAACAACAACAACAATTATTGATTAATTAATAACATTGAATTATGAATGTGAAATTAAAAATTTACCCTACTATACATATACATGTACATATGTACATGTACTTATATTATAATGGATTATATGTATAATGCAAGGTTTAAATAATTGTTACAAAAACTAAAAAAAAATCCATTAGCTTTGTACATTTTATGATTAATCAATATTGCTTGAAAAAGTCAAATTTACTTCTTGGTACTTTCTTCTTCTTACTACTACTCTATTCTTGTTTAGTTAGTTTGGCATATTATTATTATTATCGACTCGTTATTTATATTGTTTTGTATTTTTATTTTGAACATTGATTATTCGTTTAATAGTTTACACAAATCTTTCTTATTCTCTTTGCCTTGTCTTGTCTTTTGCCTCCACTTTTTTAGAAAAAATCAAAAACTATATAAATCAAGTCAAGATTCCCATTTTCCCTTCTTTTGTTTCGATTTGACTTTTTTTTTTGTCTTTACTTCTTTTATTAGCTGTTCAGTTGTTACCCTCCTACCTACCCTCCATCTCAAAGTTATATCTTCCCTCCTACTACTACTTCCCAATATGAGTACAACATTTAGATATTTTGCTGCTTCTGATTTCCATCAACCATTAGGTTCTAACAAGAACAATGTCTTTGGAAGAAATAATTCAACTGTTTCTTCTACTAATTCATTGATGTCAAACAATTCCGATACTAATACTGCTGCTACTACTGCTACTAGTGGATCCACTACTAATAATGTCAAACGTATGCATTCATCTTTGATTAGTAAATATAATAGTAATCGTTCCACAATTTTTACAAATGATACTGATTCAATATCTAGTTCCATGTCGTATGACAACAATTCCACACTTGCTAGCTCAGTATCACCCAATTCTCCAGCAAATCATCATTCAGGCAAACATCAACACCAATTACCTTCTTATATGATGAATAAATCTCCTCAATATATTCATCAATCAACATCTCGTCATAGTAATCTTAACCATACTAATAATCTTCTTCACAATACTCATAGTAATCATAGTCAGCATAGTCAACATATTTTGAATGAAGATTTAGTGACATTGAATAGTTCTATGGATAATTTAGAAGATGGATTTTATAAATTGATTAGATTGGATACAAGAATATCATTTGAATCATATTATGTTGAACAAAAACAAGAACAATATAAAGTCAAATTGCAATTAAATAAACATCAAATTGATTTACTTAGATATACCTGGAATCAAATGTTATTAGAAGAAAGTAATGAAGATGAAATTTTTGATGATGGTGGTATTGATAATTATGATCTTGATGAAGAAGGCAATATTGAAGAAAATATTAATGCTTATTATGCCAATAATGATAGTATTCCTGGTGCTTTCCCCACTGGTTACAATAATAGTCGAAGAAGAATCATTAAAAGAAAATCGTCTCGTAATGTTAATGGTAGTGGAAGTACAAATACAAATACAAATACTATGACGAGACTTGATTCTACTACTATTGCATCATCATTATTTTGTCGACAATTATATTTCAATTTATTAAGTAAAGATCCAACATTAGAAAAAATGTTCCCATCGATTAAACATCAAGCAGCTAATATGGCCGGGATACTTTCATTAACGATATCACAATTGGAAAATTTATCAATTTTAGATGAATATTTAGCTAAATTGGGTAAATTACATTCAAGAGTTTTAAATATTGAAGAAGCTCATTTTAAATTGATGGGGGAAGCATTTGTTCAAACTTTTCAAGAAAGATTTGGATCAAAATTCACTAAAGAATTGGAAAATTTATGGATCAAATTATATTTATATATTGCTAATACTTTATTACAAACTGGGATTGATCCAGTATTAAAATTGACTCGTTATGAACTGAATGGCAGTTTTACAACTTCAACTAATATTGATTTGACTAATGGTGATAGTATACTTCTTGATGATACTGATACTGATAATGATAATGTCAGTGTTAGTAATATTCTAGATCCAAAACATCAACAACAACAATACGGTGGTTCTTCATTTAATCAAGATGATAATGATAACAACAACGATGGCGGTGTTCATCCATCTACAAATACTGTTGTGCTCACAAAATCAAATATACTGATCATTGAAAGTGTATCACCACATCATCAACAACAAAAGAATAGTTCTGGTTCCTCTGCTGCCACTCCTACAGCTCCTTCAAAGAAGAGTAAATTCAGTATTAGAAAAAAGAAAAAGGAAAATTGTGTGGTTATGTAGAAGGGAGAACAAGTTTTCTGTAATTATTAATATGATTTGTAACCGTATATATATAGTATCAATAATATTATTTATTCATTCATTCAAAAAGAAAACTTGTATTGATCATTCGTTCAACTAACGCCTATGCTTTTCTGTCTATTATTTGCTGTGTGTCACGTGACATGATTCATTTTCCCATAGTCTTATATTACCATTACATCTATAGCAATTAGATCGTTACTACAAAGAAAAACATAATTACAAAAAAAAATTTGACACCTGTTTCAAATCTACATGTATATTGTTATAACTGCTATTATTGATTTATTTAGGCTATAAAGATTACTCTTCTTCTTCTTGGTGCTTCTCTTTTATATTGTACACAATGCGTTTATGTATCCTTGTTGTTGTTTGTTGAATATTTAGATTTTTATAATGTTTCAGAATCTTTGACGATCTTTTGTTGAATAAATCGGAATTTTAAAGAGTCTGTTTTTGTGATTGATTGATTGATTGATGTCGTTTACAAAAACATGTTTCGAGTCGAGAATCGATAATCAATAATTAATATTGATGTGTGCCCCCCCCACTTACACATCCACACATTCACAAAGCTGAATCGTCATAACCATTGTTAAAGTCTACTAATCATATCTTCATTTAATAATAGTGAAAAAAAGGTTACTAAAATTATTGTCTTTTGTTGAGAGAGATTAGAGTTGGACTAAAAAAAATATAAAGATATCTATTTAGATAGTTCAACTAATGAACTAAACTAATCTTTTATATCTTTTTAGTTTAGCTTAGTTTAGTTCAAAAATCTATTTCTCACAAACAGAATATAAATTTGGTTTGTAGTTCAATTGAAAGGGAGAAAAATGGGTAGTAGTACTGATCAAAAACTACCTTATTAAGGTAAAATCATATTTATTGTTGATAATATGATTTGGATTGGCAAGTTGTTTCACTAGTACTCAAGCCCTTGTTAGAAGTGACGAAATATGAAATTTTAAATGAGAGTATCAAAACAAATGAGAAAGTTAAATTCTACACCCGTATTTAATTTAAAGTTCTGTATCATTATCGTTATCGTTATCGATATCGTCATTTACTATCGTTAGTGTTGTTGTGGTGGTAGTAATAAATCTTCGTCATGGTATTCCTTCTTTTTTTCTTGTGTGAATTTATTTCTATTTTCTTACTCGATAACCGAATTTGATTTTCTTTCTTGGCTGGGTTTCTATTACTTTGTATCTCGTGTAAACAAATGTTTACTGCCAATGGGGGTGCATAATTGTAATAATACTATTACGACTACTAAGCGCTACCCATTATAAGTTTCCATAACGGTCATTTTTATGTGATCGATCTCTCTCGCAACGTAGAAGAATGTTTCAGCCTCACCAAATAGAAACAGAAATTAAAGAATTTTCAATTGATTTACCCTTTTTCATTTCATACTTTGAAAAACCGTTGTCACTACCAAAAAAAACATCGATTAGTTACCGTTGGGATACTAAAGAAAAGAACAATCTTTTACTTTTGAATATGTGTTTTAAAAGTTCTGTATTAAGTTGCAACTAAACTTGAGATCTTCAATCGATGTTTCAGGAACAGCATTAGCCCGCCCAATAAAGTTGAAAGTTTGAACCCCTCCCAAAACACATAAAAAAAACGCGTCGTTAAAATGAACAGGAAAAAGAAAAAAAAATAAACTTTGATAGATCACGTGCCAGCCTTTCAAGACGCGTTTATTCTGTTGCCAATACTTTTCCTCTATTAATTAAGTGTTCTTTTACAACCAACGGTCAACTAAATGTTATAATGATTACTATAATCCAGGTACTATCCTAGTAGTATGATTCACATGAGCCAAAAGAAACCCACTTTAGTATTGATATTTTACTGATAGCCATATACTCATGTATTCTTTATTGTCGTTTCAGGGGGAATTTTGATGCATAATTTTATGTATGCATATAAGGCTTGAGGCGGCCTGTCTATATGCCGAAAGGAGTTAAAATGATGGTGGTGGTAGGCGCGTCCAATGAGTGTAGACAGGGGACGACGAACTAAGAAAAAAAAAAAGACGACGACGACGACGAAGGAATTAATAGAAAGTTTAAGCGTGTACCAAATGATTAGAAAACACGAGAAAAAAAAGAAAAGAAAAAAAAGTTTTGTCTACTAAAATTTCAAGTCAACTCAACTTCTTGGTAACATTCAATTTTTAATGTACAACACACTCACTCACTCATACACTCACTCATTCAATCAACATTAGTAAATTTTTCAATAACTCCATTTTTCTATTTAATCCTTGTTTAAACTAAATCATCTTGTACTTGTTTCTTCAACTATCAACTAGCCTACCTGTCATTTTTTATTATTAAATCATTTACTAGTTTTTTTTTTTGTTGTTTCCATTCTACATTAATATCCATACTCATTACTACAATGGCTGATTCAACTTTTGATGAGTTCTTTGACAATGATTTCTATTCAGCTCCAACTTCAATCAATAATTCTAAGAATCATGTTAAAAATGTTAGAAATTCAATTCAAATCAAACATTCAATGTCATCAAGGTCGTTAAATGAATTCACAAAAGATATACCACCTTCGGCAACCACCAGTAATTCAACTACCAAATCTAATACACAGACGAACCCTTCTTCTTCAAAAGCCGGGAATACATCCGGTAGTACGAGGACATCTATTATTAAAGCTTCACCTTCTTTAAAAGCTTTGGAAAGTATACTTAATGAAAAGAATAAACAATATAATACGGCCAATACGAATATTATTGAAGAAGTTGAAGAAGAAACAGAAGAAACAGAAAAAGTCAGAATAGCAAAGAATCACTCCCAGGGACTTCATTCATTATCACCTCCGATTTTGTTTAATTATAATAACAGTAATAATAGGGAATCAGTACAAACTTTTGAGACCGCTATTGAATCTTTAAACGAGGACGATACCCTTGCAGTATTATCAACTAATACTAGCAATAGTATTGGCAATAATAGCAATAATAATAATAATAGTAATGGCTATCCATTGACTACCAAGACGAGTAAATCATCGTCAGTTAATTCTCACAAATATAATAAATCGTCAATTTCAACAATTAGTGAGTCCGGGTATAGTACTGATGATACTCCAATCATATCGCAACCACTTACTTTCCAAAGTTTTACACCCCATAGTTTTGAATCTCCTCAATTAAAAATGGTTGATATAACTGAAGAATCTAATTTTGAGAATGAAAATAGTAATTCTACTATAACAACTAATACAATCATGGCTAAAAATGAATCTAAAAATAATTTATTTTGTGGTGTTAGCGATGGTGGTGTCGATGTTGGTAGTGCTGGCGGTGGTGCGCAATACAACAAGAATAAATTTAACGCAAATTTCTCCAACAAACAAATTAAAGAGAATTTTCATTCTTCTTCCCAACAACTGTTTCAACAACAAGAACATCATCATCAACCATCATTTCATCAGTCACCATTAAATTCAACTGATCAACAGATGTCTCCTAAAAGTTCTGAACCATTACATCCACCTAGACATGTAAAACATCCTACGGACACTACTACTAATACTACGACTAACAATAATAATCCCTTTTATAATACTACTTCGCATTCCAATCAAAATAATTTATTTAATAAAAACGTGTCGATACCATTAAATCAACCAGCATATCCAGGAAATAATACTACTACCACCACCAATACTAACAACCATCATCATAACAAAAGTAATAGTTATAATAATAATTATAATATTATTCGTACTGTTAGTAATAATTCAAATTCTAATATGTCCCTTGATTCCAATTTTTCGTCTCATTCACCCCTGAATAATAATTCTTCACGTCCAAAAATTGTTTGTAAATCCAAAAGTATGTTGACGGTTTTAACTAATGATAATGATTCAATGAGTTCATCACATACACCTCCACCAAGATCCCCATTACCACCTCAACCAACTAATGATTCTGTATCATTGGGGTCACCTCATAAACGACCATCTCAACCAAGATCAAATTCATCTTATTCAATTATGAAGGGTAAATTCAATCGTAAAAATAGTAACACTACAACATCAACTGATTTTCATCCAGAAAATAAAACCCTTCTGCATAAACGAAGTAATACATTGAATGATTTCAGCAAGTTGAATAAGGAACAACAACCTTCTTCAGGGGTTTTACCATCTACTGCAAGTACTAATCTGAAATCAAGTAATGGGAAGAAGAAATTTAGTTTCAAATCATTATTTAAATCAAAATCAAAGAGTCATTCATTAAATGAATCCAATTCATCAATACTGCTGGAACCCAAAAAAATGACTTCAAAATCGTATTCTACTCCGAATATGCAAATGTTATCAGAACAACCAAAATCAATTGATGATGTCGAAGATACTACTAATAATGAACAAAGCACAAAACTGGAATCTAAAGCACCGTTGCCAACTAAAACAAATACTTCATTTATGAATAGATTTAAAAAGAATAAATCGTCTGATAGTTTGAATAAACTTGGATCGTCACATCAACAATCTGGTTTGAAAAAAGGGGTATCTAATTCGAATCCTTCACTTTCTTCATTGAATGGGAATAAACCGGTTGTCAATTCAACTAACAATAACAACTTAATACAACCAAATGAAGAACATTCTAAATTTGGATTACTGGCACCACCAGTTAATAGAAATTCATTTAATTTTATTAGAGAAGTTAGTGAAGATAGTGTTTATATTGGAGATCAAAATGATGATATTGAAGATGAACATTCGGGTGAAGAAGATATTAAACCATCGAAAAAGAGACAAGGCTATAAAGATGTTGGTAATATTCATAATAATAGTGATGATGAAGAAGATGATGATAATGTTGATCGATTATCAAATTTCAAATCAATTGAACGAGGGCAAGAACGTGGTGCTTCAGACGATGATGATGATGATGATGACCAAGAAAAGGAAAAAGATTTTGACTATTATGATGCTCAAAATTTAACTGAAGATCCACCTAAAAAATTATCTTCAGGGAATAAATATGGTGAAGAAATTTCTTTAATACCACCATTAATTGATTCTAATCAATTTGGATCACCATTTAAAGTCAATTATCAAAGTTCACCTAAATCAATTGATTTGAAACGGGAAGCACAACACACTAATACTAATGATGATGATGACAATAGTAGCCCACTTCAAAGAACTATCAAACGATTTTCCGGTCCACCAACATCATCTTCATTAATTCCTATCAAACCACCACTGCCAATAAGATACCCTCAACAACAGACTAACAATAATGTTCATGTAACAGAAGATAAGCCTAATACTCAATTATTGGGTGAAGCATTATTTCCTAAATCATTGAATGCTCATGAAGTGGAAAGTATTGTATCATTAGAACGGTCAAGATCAATGAAATCAGTGAAATCTAATAAGCGTAGTTCATTTGTTAATTATGATGGTAGTGATGATAATATTGTTCATTATGTTGGACCTATATCAAAACCAACTACTGGTAACAATGGTAATAATGGTATTACCAGATCAAATTCTATTTTGAAAAATTCAACTAGTCGAAAAAGTAATTTGAATGAAGAATTAAAGATGAATTCAATTGATGGTACCGTTTCAGGAACAACCAACAACAATATCAACAATATTGATACTAGTGGTAATTTCAAGGTGATTAATGATACCACCACAACCAATAATGATACTTTTACTACAATCACTGATATTGGTCCTAGTGGTGGTGCAATTGGTCAAAATATTCTTGGATCAAATAATGGGTTTGGAGATAATAGTGGTATTGATACTGGTGATGATGATTTAATGGAATTTAGTGAATTTATTGATGTTGAAAATATGAATTTCCTTGATTCACCTATTCGAGGATCTCCAATTAACAACAATGGTAAATTTATGCAATCGTCAACAACTCCTTCGTCTCCATTAGCTAATTATCATTTTGATAATGATTCTACTAATAAATTACAACAGCAAGAAGAGGAGCTGCAACTGCAGGGAAAGATTGTTGATCAATCGACTCCTGAACCACCAGTTATTGTTATTAATAAAGATAATTTAGATGATAAGCCAACAACTATGGAGTCTAAACTCAACTCAATTCCAGCAATTACTATACCAGATAAAGAAACTATTGATATTAGTAATAAAGATTCGATTGATTCTAAAACTCCAACTTCATCACCACTTTCAATGAAACATGATGATTCACCGAAAACTAGCGTTGAAGAAAAAGATGACGACCAACATCAAACATCTAATGAGAAAGCGAATAATAACGATATCATTGATGACCAAGTCATTATTGCTTCACCTATTTTAGAAAGTGCTTATAGAATCAAATCCCAACGATCAGAAAATGGCAAATTCACTAAACAAAATAGACCAATTTCAATGTCATTTAAAGGTATGAATGCACCTTCATTTACTGGGAAACTTAAAAAGGAAGCCTTAAGAAGTAGTGATTCTCATCAATCATTTAATATTAATTTTAATGATGATGATGATGGTGATGATGATTCTTCACTTTCAGTAGGTGGAGGATTTGGTAGTAGTTCTGAAGATGAAGATGATGATGCATATAGTTTTGAACAAGGAAATGAGATTTCGAGTGCATCAAGATTTTATAATACTAATGATGATTATATTGAAAATAAAGAGAATAGAGTGCCTGGAAGTGTTCATACTAATAATAGTAATAGTACTGCTAATGACAAAGTATCACCTTTAATTCCACCACCACCTACTAATTCTCAACCAAATATAATAGCTCAACCACAATCACCAGCACCATCAACTAAATCATCAGTATTTTCACCTAAACAATCGAATGATATCAATAAAAAACCACTCAATCAACCCCCGCCGCCTCCATCATCATCGCCACCACAGACTCAACAACATTTCAGTTTACAACCATTGAAAAAATTCACTCATAATAAAATTCCATCTATTTCTGACCAATCATCAATTAATTCAGAATCATCACCAAGATCATTCACTTCAATGATTAGTAAAAAATGGGGCAACAGAAAGAATAACAACTACAATCCTTCTAATTCTCCAAATTCAAATTCAAGTCCAAAATTCAATTCAATACCTCCAAGACCAGCTCCACCACCACCACCGCCGCCACCACCACAAGTTGGAAAATTGCAAATCACTAATGGGGTTAGGTTTAGTTCAAGAATTATATTATATGATACCTATAATGAAGATGAATATGATAGACATCCTGATACTGCTACATGTAATCAATTGACTCCATTATTAGCTCAACAAATTAAAGATGAATTGAATAGTTTTAAAAGTGAAATGGAAATTCATGTTGAATCAAAATGTTATACACATTTTTTTTAGAACAGAAAGACAAGGTATAATATAAAGGAGGTGTTTCTTTTTTTTTGTTGGATTGAATTTTAGAAATAGATTTTGGGATATGTATACATAGATATAAATTAAATTATACAATTTAAACAGGTTGAACAATTTAATATTTGTAATTATAAAATTCTACTTATCTGCACAATGAACAGCTTGGTAAGTCTAAAGAATTAATTATGGTCGTTCCATCAATTTTCAATAACATATCATCAAGGAAGTTGGCGAGTGTTTTATAAATTTATTATGAGTTTTTGAAACACAAGTCACTTTTAAATGTTGTGATGGAATATATTTAGAGTTAGCATGAAGTTTATAAGCCTACGTGTTAGCATCTCCCCCTCCCCAGCTGCTTTACTTTGTTGTAGCAAATCTGGTGTTTCGACTCTAGAAGTTGACAGTGTAGGTGTTACTTGGTGTGAATCGAAATGACTCTACTATCCGGTTGGGAGTATTTTTTTGGAGTTGAAATTTTGATCAAATTTCGAGATTAAAAAGAGTATGCTATTTTCTAAAGATAAATCAATATACCTCACTCTATTGCTCTGCTTGGTGTAAACTCGATGTTTTTCACTTATAGTGGCCATCACTTCACTAATCAGTTTAGCATTAGTGAACTCAATGAATCACTTCAAAGGTGAATAAATATTTGTAGGAAATTATCAGCCGATAATAATTTGTCCTACTTGGTTGATTATTATTAGAGTAAAAACGTGCCTAGCTTCTACAATTTCATTCATATAACAACAATAAACATCATTCTATTATCCTATACACTGCTAAACCTATCGACTGTTAGTAGAATCTTACTCAGATGTAAAACCTGGTAAAATCAAATTGAGGATAATATTCACAATATTTTAACCTCTTGGTTGCTAGAAATCCTAAGCGAACGTATCACTATTACAGGATATTTCACCCGTAATATTCGTTCAACTGTCAACGATTTAGATAAGTTAGATTTTAATTATTTGTATGTAGTTTTTGAATTCCAGGGAGGTATTGGTATGTTTGTTTGTAGTTGCTGTTTCTTTTTTTTTCTCGTCAAATAAGAATTTGCCAGTTATATATCCATTTTATTCTGAACAGACACACCTGGACTGCGTTAGGTGGTGCAACGCTCAAACCTTACCCACATACAATAGAAATGATGATATTGGACTACTAGGTGCAATGAACAAAGCCAAACAGGCTCAGAAGAGTGGTTAAGGAGATAATAGACGATGTAACATGGATGTAAAGGTAACAGACTATATCACATGGTCGAATGTAACCAGGAATTAAGCTATTAGGCTTTTTCCCAATCATATATATCCTTGGCAGAAATGATAGGAGCAAGACGCTAAGGCGTGCGGGATTTTACCCGTGTAGTACTCTGAAGGAGTAGTATATAAGTATATAGATTCTCCCAGTGTTTAAGTTAGATATAGAGGGCGGACGAGGCAGAATTAACCTATAACACAATTATATTAGTGACTCAATATATTAGCCAATTTACACGACTATATATATCCCACTAAATCTATTCATATTCTCAAATCTACACGACTATTCAGTTGCCGCTTACGGTTTACCACCACGGATGATATAGCCTAAAGGGGAATTATCTTTTCTCTATATTTAATTATATCAATTTTTCTATTTTTTGTTAAACACAGTAAGTTAGGTAAGTTAATATAATAATATGTTGTTGTAGGTTAAACTGACAAGCACTTTTAGATTAAGAGTTTATCATGATATTAAATGATTCTTCTTATGATTCACCAATCTCCCCCCTCCCCCTTCACGTCCCCCCGAGTTTCTTAAATAAATACATTATATTGTAAATATATATATTGATCTATAATCCTTCCTCTATTTGACCCCATTGACCTAGTATCCGTATCATCATCATCTTCTTCTCCTTCATTTTCTTTTCCATTGCTTGCTTTATTACTAGTGACCCTGTTCATTTTTTTCATTTCGTGGAATATTCTTGTTTTGAATGAGCATCATGAGCATTTTTAAATAAAATATCTAGAATCATATTATCTTGTTGATCAATAATTGCTACTATTTGATTAGGATTTTCCATAACTACAACAATATATTGATTCTTAATTGGATTATGATCTAAACAAGTAGTTGAAGCCCACGATGCGTTATCATATTCTTTTAATGTTATTGTTGGTGGTGTTGTATCGTTGATATATTTTGGAAGAAATGATTGTGAATTGGTAAGGAGTTGTTTAGTTGATTATTCTGTAGCAATTGTGTTTAATTGGTTTCAATTTTGTTTTTTGGCACCAAATTTTGAGAAGAGCTGAAAAAAAAAATAAGCCTACAACAACCACCCATTCATTCTTTCTTTTTGAAGGTGCTTGCAGCTAAGTTTAATAACAGACGTATTCTAATATGACAGATATGTCAAACACTACTACTGATGGTAATGTTTCTAGTATTGTTGTTCCAGGACAATATATTACTCCTACTTATAAATTAGAAAATAGCAACAACGATTCATCTATACCAGTGAAATATATTACTGGATCGGGGACAATAATATCAAATATCAATATCCCATCGCCAAACACCTCAACAAACTCAGTTAAATCAATGCCAATTATAGTATCGACAATATTAGGGAATGTATCCATCTCACCTATTAATCAAACCCCAACATCAAAACCATCGAGCAATGATGATATGGTTATCGATAATGAGCAAACTAAACTGGATGAAGATAAAGATAAAGATAAATATGTTAAAAGTTATTTAGTTTCTGTGATACCAAAATCTACCAAACATCAATCCACCACCTCCACCACTACTAGTAATCAATCAGGCTCCAAGGCAATTTCAGCAATTGCATTACCTAAAGAAAATGATATTGTATTAGTTCGTATTACTAAAATCACTAAAATCCAAGCATATTGTGAAATCATATCATTAGATACCACCACCAACATTTTACCAGATTCAGGTCTTGGTAATAATGGGAATGGATCACATGTATCAATGTCAATTACCGGAAGTAATTCTCAACATAATTTCAATCAAAATTCAATTGCTTCTAGTCAATCAACTAATCAATCAGTACAAATTTATGAATTGGGAGAAAATTTTAAAGGGATAATTAGAATTAATGATATTAGATTGACTGAAAGAGATAAATTAAAATTAATTGATTGTTTTAAACCCGGTGATATTGTTAAAGCTCAAGTTATATCATTAGGTGATGGATCTAATTATTATTTAACAACGGCAAAAAATGAGTTGGGGGTTGTTTTCGCTAAAAGTGAAAATGGTGCTGGTGATTTAATGTATCCTATTGATTGGCAAAATATGATTGATATTAATAGTGGGGTTATAGAAAAACGTAAAAATGCCAATCCATTTTTACAATAAATAAGTGAGTGGAATAAGGATCTAATATACATTTATAAAAATTGATGCTAAATATATATGGGGGTTTTCTCTATATGTAATGATATCTATGAAATAATTAAAAAAATAAACTATAGGTACAAGATTTCTGGGAAAAATCAAATATATATAAAGGTACATGTATCATTTTAGATGGATCCAACGGGATGAATTAATTCTTCATTATTACCTCTTAACTCAACTTCTCTTAATCCAACGATTCCACCAAATTTTTCAAATCTTTCAAAATATTGATTTTTTTTATCTTGATATATTTTTATCATTACATCCCAATATTTTTTATGATCATATTCAAAATTAACTAATCCTTCAAAATCTTTATCCAATTGTTCTTTAGGTACATAATTTATAAATGGTTGATCGAAAACTAATTTTTCTCTAGTTAATGGATCAATAAATGGATGAATAATTTTCAAAAAAGTCCAACCTAACCAAGGTATATTTGTTAATAATGCTTTACCTAATCTTTCAGGATAATGAGTTTGTAAAATATGTAAAACTTGTCTACCAATTCCTACAGGAGGGATTTTCCCCAGTTGAGTACCAACAGGATGTGCTTTAAAATCAATTAATAACGCTAATGAATCTTGTCCCGCAGGCATATAATCAATGACTCTTTCCAACATATAAACTAAATGTTGAACTTGACGTTCACTAGTTTTAGTATTCTGTCGACCTGGTTTTAAATATAAACAGGGACGTGAATCATTATCATAACCTAATATGACTTCTTTACCAGTTTCATTTTCTTCACTAACTAATTCACCATTAACTTTATTTTCATTATCAAATGGTTCGGATATACCAAATTCACGTCTCCAACTTAAGGTTAATTCAATACGATCAATTGCCTCAGATTCATGCCATTTAGTAGCTCGTAAATAACGTAATATACATTCTCTAGTGATCCAAGATTTTTCACCAATAGTTAATTCTTTAGTTTTTCGTTTATGTTTATGAGTTTCTTCACTAATAGCAATTTTTAAATCTGATTGTTGGAAATGTTTCAATACATGTAAATATTTATCTTTTTGTTCTTGAGTTAATTCTGGTTCTGAAGGGATATGTGATTCGGATGAAGGAGTGGAAAATGGAATATAAACTGTGGATAAACTAGTGGTACTAGATGATTTTTCGTTGGTGGTGGTGGTGATTTCCGATGAAGAAGAAGTTGGTGAACCAGTAGTAGCAACTGGAGGTGGTGGAGTAGATACTTTATTTCTTAATTTTGCAAACATGAGAAGTATGGGTGGAGAGACAAGGGTTTATTAGAATAAATATGTGAACAAATAATCCAATAAGAAGAAGAAAGAGTAGGAAGAAAGAACAAAAAAGAGTAAGGAATCTGAAACAAATAAAAGTAAGAAATTTTTTGTTATTAAAATTGTTGTTATGGAATATATATAGAGTGCAGTGTGTATGGAGTGTATGGAGTGTATGGAGTGTTTGGAGTATGTAAAGCAATGGAAGCAATGGAAAGCAAACGGAAAAGGAAAAAAAAAAATTTTGTGTGGACGGAATGTAATTATCTCCGAACGGCTTAAATAGGTTATTACTAATTATTACTTACTTACTAAGCAAAGTGATGTTAATGATGGCTGCACTAAAACACACAAACACGGATAACCATTATTTCTGCTGCCATTGCTACCAACCACGCGCCCATCATTTTGTTAGAGCCGAGTTCGACACGTCTTTCCATCACCACCACCACCCGTCTATCGGAAAAAAAAATGTTGCCATTTCTTTTTCTTTTCTCTCATCCGAAAAATTAAGTACAAAAATTACACCCACATTTGTTAATTCCGAATCCGATTTTAGGAAATACAATTTTTTACACCCGGCAATTCTAATCAATTTTTATTTTGATTGCCTTTAAACTTGCTATGAACTTCTCAATGCTTTACAATTATCAAATCAATCTATCTAGCAGTACGGCTGAGCTCTAACTATATACATGATCCAGATATCTATCTTAATTTTCAGATTGCTAAATATATAAAAGTCTTGAGTATATTGAAGAGATTGAGGATTTGAGTTATTTAATTTTATTTTTTTATTTCCGATTGAGAAATAACAATAAAAAGATAGAGATTCATCGCAAATAATAAATTGAACACACTAACTAATATTGAAACGTTTGATAGTACGTTAAATCACTTGTATATATGTTCAATCACGTGAATAATGATTGATTATAATTCCTCTTTCTCATCACCAAGTACTGTTTCGAAATACTTGACCTCACTTACTTCTTTCCGTTACTTACAGACTCAACGGTAATTTTTTCAAAGTATTCCTCCTGTTTTTGCATAAATGCTTTTAGTTTAACATCAAACTGGTGTAACCTTTCTTCTAATGAATTCATCGATTTAACCAAACCTTCAAATCGATCGTCTATGAATTCCTTAAGTTCTCTAATTGTTTCGACTAATTCTTCATTATATCTTGAGCCAGATGGTTCTTGCGATTGTAGATCTTGGCCTGTATCCTCTTGTAAAGGTGCATGTGAAGTCATTTGGTAATTAGTAATTGTTGAAAATGGTTTATATAAATGTGTGTATTCTTCTTTTTGTGTCTGGTTTATTACTATTATTATGGGTTTTTTGTAAATTTGGAGAATTAAGTGAAATAATAAGCTTAATCAATTTATTCTAGGAAACCAATACAATTGCCAGATGGTATGAAATACGAAACTCTCTCTAATTGAAATTGATAAATTAGAAAATTAATTCTTCTTAACTTTTTTCTTATAATCTATGATTGAAAAAAAGGAGTTCAATATTAAAAAAATATATATATAAAAGTATAAACAGGGAGGAGTGTCTGCTTTATATAGTAAGAATCTGTATTAATAACTTTGCAACCAATTTTTGAACACATTTTTTTAGAGTGTGTGTGTTAAATGTGTGTATATGGCGATATATATACAGGTTTATCGATAAACACACTCCTTGTCTTAATATTTGGAAAGGTATGTTCTTTGTTGAATGGTCGGATTTATGCTAATTGTCGGTTATACTCTTTTGTAAGCCATTCTTGGGGGTCATGAAATTACTTTTTGGTCTAGGCTTAGCTTTTCTTAGCGAAGTTAGGTATAATTTTGTAACTATGAATCAACAGCGAATGACACAATAATCAACATCAAAGATTGAATATGTTTAAAAGCTGGTTTTCAAATAATATAATCTTGCGTTCATTCATTTTATGACAATTTCTTTCTTTTTGCAGCAAATTTTTGCATTTTTAGAAAGTTTAATCACGAAGAATTTTCCTTGATATTAGAGTTTGTTATAGTATTAACATTTCCTTTTCTTTTATCATTTGTAAGTATTTAAATAGCCTATTTACTTCTATTTAGTAATAATTGTAGTACTTTTGTTCGCCACCATGATTGTTAAGGTTGTTCTTGCAACAGTTAGTGTAGTAGTAGTTATGGTAGTGTGCGTGTGTGTGGCAAAGTGAACAGTCTTTAGGGACACTACTCAAAAAAAAAATTATTTCTTTTGTCTTTCTTTCTTTCTCATTGATGCTGTACAACCTACTTACTTAGATCTAAAGAGTTTACAACTTCAACAAAAACAATCAAATTATATCTATCAAACGTATATATTTACTATTAAATATGGAATCACTACGACCATTGACACAAATTAAAAAACTGAACAAAAAGCTACCGTCATTAGTTGATATATCATTGTTAACAATTAAAAAACATATTCATCTGATAACTGATATTGGTACTACTCCATATCATTTATTAGAACCAATATTACAACAAATCCCTGCTAAACAATTAAATGAATTAGAATTGAATTGTTCTCAATTATTACCTTATTCTGATAAATTATGGATGAAATTAATTCTTAAAGATTTTCCTGATCGACCACCACCACCACCACCATCTGCTGCAACTTCACCTATAAAGTTGAATCAGAAACACGGTGGTGGTAGTGGTGGTATTTGTGGATTAGATATGCCATATAAATCATTATATTATAAATATTGTCAAGATCGAGATGAATTTAGAAAAGATTCAGCGAAACGATTACGTCATGCAAATAAATCATTAGAACGACAAAAATCGAAAAATAAAATTGTTGCCATAGATGAAGTATTAAGAGATCCCACAATTAAATCAAGAAGATTTTATGATTTACCAGCATATACCAATAACAGAAAGAGTTATGGGATGATGGGGAATAAAAATTCAATTTTACAAAAGGCGAAACGGGATACTATAGTAAATCGTACATTAATATTTGGTGGTAACAATGGTAGTGGTACTAATCGACATTTAAATCGATATGATCCATTTGATGCTTTTAAAGTAGATAAGAAATCATCAATATCTAGTTTGTCGACAGGGAGTAAATTTATAAGACCTCCGAAAACAACAACAACCAATAATAATAATGTTCGACCTGGGGTTAGACGAACTACTTTTTTCAATTCAGCTGGTAGTGGCCAATCAACTGCTACTACTACTAAGAGAGCTCAACCTTTTGATTCGAATAACAACAATGAGCCTAACAAGGTAAATCCAAGTATAGCGTCAGATACTAAATCAAATTTGAATTCTGCACCTGATTCGAAACAAAATTGTGAGACCAATAATACTACTACTACTGCTAGACAACCATCGATATTTTTACAATTCAAACGCAAATCATCAATAATGACTAATGATTTAACTTCAACAAAGAAAAAGAAGGCTAAGAAACTGAATAATCAATCTGAATTGTTGGAAGTTAATGAAACTCCAAGTAAATTAAAACCATTAAAATCATCTATTTTCAGTTAACACCAAGCACTAAATCTTCTTTTCTGAGTTTTATAACTCGATTAATTTGTATTATTTCATACTTTATACACTTGCATTATATACACTTATTCTATTTTGTTGTTTTCCTCTTTTTCAATAATCGGCCAGATGAAGTATCATCTAATTTCTTCTTAAACCCACCCCCACTACCAGAAATTGTTTGTTTTTCTTGCAATAAATCTCCATCATTATTAACAACAATAGTTTGTCGATGAGATTTTTGTTTTAATTTCCCATTAATTAATACTCTTTCTGGATTAATAGTTATAAATTTCGAACAATTATTTTTCGATAAATCTGAAGGTGAAGAACTTAAAGTTTTCAATAATATTAAAATATCCGATAAATTTCTTAATTGTAATGATGTTTGAGCTCCACTTGATATAATTATGCCTCTTGATCTACATCCACGGATTAATTGTAATACATTATTGAAAAAATTCTTCTTAATCAAATTAGTATTTGTTGAATCGTCAATATATCCTCCTCCTCCACTGTTTGTGTTGCCTGATAAATTAATTGATATTAAATCAATATCTAAATTTAATATTGATAATTGTAAAACTTTTTCATTTAATGGTTGAATAGCAATTATATCAAATTGATTTTGTAATTTATTGAGTTGAGGTAATTTTGATGAATCATTAACTATTAAAGTTAATCGAGAAAATAATTTTAATTTGGGGAATTTAGGCAATAATTCATTTAATAATTGATTTATAGGTATTGGATTGATTTTGGTGGTGGCAGTAGTTGTGGTTGGTATTTTCACTGATTCTATTGATATTTGGAAATTGATTGCTTGATGAGTTATACCTAATGAATAATTAGTGATGATAATATTTCGAAGATTGGTTAATTGTTGTAATGTTGGCGATTTATCATAATTATTTACTGGCCATGGTATATTCAAATCATAGGACATGATAAAGAGTATGGGTAGTTGAGCTAAACTATTATTTGTGTTGCTGTTGACGGTTATGGGCAATGGGCAATAGGAAATGGGAAATGGAATAGAATAGAATGGAATGTTGTTTTAGAATGTGTGAGTATTTTTCTCTGTGTGTGCAAAGTGTATGAGAGAGAGTGCGTGTAAAGTTTCTACACAAATTAAAGATGAGATGAGCTTCACTATTAACTACTACAACGCCCCTTCTCATCACTTCTGAAAAAAAAATTTATTCTTTCTTTCCTTCGTTCTTTCTTTCTTATTTCAACAATTCTCCATTAAGAACAAATTTAATTATGTCTAATTTAACTCCAATTGCTACTTATAATTTGGCTTTACAACCATTTCAACCAGTTCCTGCCATTGAAGATGATTTCCCAATTTCTATTAGAATCACTTTAGCTTCATTAGACCCTGAAGCCGCTGATGATAAAGCTGAACCTTCAAGTTTAAGAATTTTGAAAAAATCAAATTCATTATTGAGTGATGATTATTTTGAAGATGATGATGACGATGAAGAAGAAGATGACGAAGAAGATGAATTGGACGATGAAGAAGAAGAAGAAGAAGCAGAAGAAGAAAAATCTTCAAAGAAATCTAATGGTAAAAAGTCCAGTAAGAAAGATGAAGATGAAGAAGAAGACGATGAGGAAGAAGACGATGAAGACAACGATGAAGATGACGTTTCTGAATACATTGTTTGTACTTTATCACCAAAACATCAATACCAACAAACTCTTGATTTAACTATTACTCCAGATGAAGAAGTTTATTTTGTTGTTACTGGTTCATACCCAATTCATTTGACTGGTAATTATATTGAGCATCCAGCTGATCAAGATGAAGAAGATTATGATAATGAAGATGAAGATTACGATGATGAATATGATTTGTCTCCAGATGAAGATGAAATCATTTATGGTGCTCCATTAGATGATGAATATGACGATGAAGAAGAAAGTGAAGAAGAAGGAACTCCAAAGATTGAAGAAATTGTTGAAGAAAAAGAAAAAGTTAAGGAATCACCAAAAGAATCCAAAAAAAGAGTCGCTGAAGAATCAACTTCTAAAAAATCTAAAAAGGCTAAAAAAGATGAAAAGAAATCAGTTCAATTTTCAAAAGAATTAGAACAAGGTCCAACTGGTTCTACATTAGTCGAAAAGGACAATAAGAAAGCCACTCCAACTAAAGATAAAAAGGAAACCCCAGTGAAAGATGATGGTGATAAAAAGAAAAAATTCCCAACCAAGACTTTATTAGGTGGTGTTATAACTGAAGATAGAAAAATTGGTTCTGGTGCCACTGCCAAATCCGGTGCTAAAGTTGGTATTAGATATATTGGTAAATTGAAAAATGGTAAAGTTTTCGATAAAAATACTTCAGGGAAACCATTTAGTTTTAAATTAGGTAAAGGTGAATGTATTAAAGGATTTGATTTAGGTGTTACTGGTATGGCTGTTGGTGGTGAAAGAAGAGTTATTATCCCACCAAAAATGGGTTATGGATCTCAAGCTTTACCAGGTATTCCAGCTAATTCAGAATTGACTTTTGATATTAAATTGGTTTCCTTGAAATAAGTTTGATGATTTATTGGATTTTTTTATAGGATTGATTTGATTTATCCCCTTTTGTAAATTTATAATATAATACTAGACTACCATATTTTATTCTTTAGAAATAATTACGTTCTTTTTTTTTAACATCTAATATTTCATCCAAACCAAAGTGGGTGTATATAGTCAGTACAGTTGATATATCTCTAAGAATGTGGATTTCTAGTAATAATAGTACTCCTTTGAACTATTTGCTTGACTTCTTTCAGAGTGTTGGTACTTGTGATTACAATCAGACTAAAAAGAATTGGTTGCAAATACACGTCAAAAAAAGTAAACTCCTAGTTAGAACTGACATAATATCTGCTTAAATCTTTAACAACATTGTATATGAAAATATGAATATTGGTTAAACAATTGAAGGGCTGTTACTAGAAAGTGAAAGGTGGTGATAATAAATTAGAATATGTGAAGGAAGAGGGGGTGGCAGTGGAGTGCATGAAGAATGATACAAATTAGAAATTAATTATGTGGCTGTCGTATAAATCTGCTCTTTTTTTTTTGCGATACGATGACCAACTGACAAATATTTCAACATGGTAGCGATCAACCCACCCACCCGTACATTACCTTTTTTTGTTACAATGACCAAATATATCTCCACATATAGATATAGATATATAAAGATATATATAAACAGTATAAATTATAATACAATGGTAGAAAAATCAACTATTTCTTGATTTCTTTCCTCTTTTTACCTCAAAGAAATCAAATTTCATCTCTTCAACGTTTTCTCGGCTATTGCTACCATTTAGCTAGTTTATTGTTATTATTACAGATCTTGTATCATATTCATTCTTTTTACTGCCATTCAACTTCAATTGGTAATCAATTTTTTATTGGAAGATTGGTAACGTACAAGAGAGGATTATTAAATTCAAGATCAATAAGGTCCAGTAAATACAAGCGACAACAACAACCAATTCCATTGTTGGGCATTTGCCGTTTCGCCTTTTCATCCCTTTATCATCCTTACCTACTTTCCTGCCTGCATCCTTTTTCTTTGGCTTTTACTTGCGTCACAAACCTTTGCAATCTATCCTTCTTTTCCCTCCTTTCTATTTTGTTTTGACTTGACAACAAGAGACACAATTACTAATAAATCAGAAGGGTATTCAAGAAAGAACAACTACATTACCCTGCACCACTTGACAATATTATTTCTTCCATAAAGCGAGAGTTTTTTTTTAAACTTGGTTGGTTGGTTTCCATTACAGTTGGAAATAATATAAATAATAATAATATCAATTTGTTATATTGTTGAATTTTTTGGGTTGGAGTATATTTGTGATTTAAAAAAACTCTCCTTTCTTCTTAACCTTAACTGATTGGAATCAAAAAAAACAAAGAAAATTTTTTTTCCCAAGCTACCAAGGCAAACAGATTAAACCCATTGTGAGTTTGTGGCTATAAATTCATAGAATAAGGCTTTTCCATCATCTTCTACATCTTACAACTTACAAATAACCTTAATATTATTATCAAGTTATAAATCATTAATTACTAAATTTCCGAAAAATTCAATTCTCGAGAAACAACTGAAAAAAAAATCTTTAACAAAAAAAATTTCATCTACTAAACAAATCTTTTTCCAAATTCATCTTTTTCACCAACCTTCCTCTTCCTTCCCAATTACAAATCCCAACTAATTGAAATAAAAAGTATTTCATTTTAGACCAAGAGGAGTTTTGTTTTCAATTCTTAATAAATCCCCATATTCACATTAGAGAATCAATTCAACTTTATTCAACAGTGTTCAATAAACCAAACAACTACACGAGTTTTTTGTTTTTCTTATTTTTCCGACAACCTTCTTTTTTTTTTTCACTTTCTTCACAAATAAAAAAAAAAGAAGACAACACCTGCTAATAGTTGTTTCTAGAGTTAGGGTTTAAGTTATTAGTTAGAGAGATCCATTATGCTTAGTTTTCTAACAGAAGTGACTGGTGCTATAGCACAAACTTCTGCTCGTCGACCAATTCAATTTATGGTTGTACCTGCTTTATTAGCATCCATCGCGTATTTATCAATCATTGACGATTATATTCCTGAACATATTAAATCTAGTTCTGGTTCATCGGGTATAAGTTATTATCATCCTTATACTTCTTCTCATTATAAATCTCAACCCGATTTGGATAAATGGACTGCTATTGATAAAGAACATATTAATGATGATATTTACACTCAAGCTAATCAAATTAGTGTTATACCATTAAGATTTAGAAGATTTCAAGATGTTGTTCCTAATGTTCCTAATGCCATTCACATTTCTGATAATGAACAAATATTAATTGTCCCAACTGATCAAATTGAAAATTCTTTAGATCAATTACAAGAAATCACTAATAATGGTATTACTTGGAAAGCAAGAAATAATGACAAATTGGCAAAATATTATGATTATATTAGATATGGTTTAAATAAAGTTCAAGATGCCATTCAACATGCAGAAAATTTCGATATACTTTTAATATTTGTCGCCTATCTTGGTATGTGGTATGCATTAATTAAAGTATTTGTTGATATGAGAAAAATTGGCTCGAAATTTTGGTTAGCATTTTCAACTTTAACATCATCAACATTTGCATTTTTATTGGCTTTATTGGTGTCCAATAAATTTTTACATACTAAAGTTTCATTATTAAGTCTTTCAGAAGGGATTCCATTTTTGGTTTCAGTAATTGGATTTAAACATAAAGTATCAATTGCTACTATTGTTGCCAATTCTTCAACAGCATCACCAGAAGATGTCCCTCATGTTGTTGGTAAAGCAGTTTCTTCTCATTGTTTAAGTATGTTGAGAGATCATTTAGTGGTTATTGGTGGATTACTTTCATGTGCCATATATGCTCATCATTTAACCGGGTTGAGAAATTTTTGTATTTTGAGTTCATTGATTTTATCATTTGATTTGATCTTAGTTTATACATTTTTTTCCGCCATTTTAGGTTTAAAAGTTGAAATTAATCGTGCTCGTCGTACTGAAGATTTACAGAATGCATTGGAAGAAGAAGGTATTTCTTCATTGGTGGCTGCAAGAGTTGCTGAACAATCAGCTACTATTGAACATCCTAATGAACATAATTTTTTCAAATCAAATAATTCTTCCATTGCTTATTTTAAAGTCATAATGAGTCTTGGGTTTTTCGCTTTCCATGCATTTTGGTTAGGCAGTTCTTGGTTATATAGTACTACTGACGGTGGTGAAAGTTTTAGTCGTTTTTCATTCCTTTCCAATATTCCAACTTTAAGTCAAGATATTTCTCAGCAAATTCCTATTGGTAAAAAAGGTACAGTGGTAACCATTTTACCAACGATATTTTTTATGCCTTCAGGATTTATGGTACAATTGGAAGATTTCATTTATCTTGTGTTGAGTAAATTTAGCAGTGCCATTAGAGATAGTATAATTTCCAAGTTTTTGGTGTTTGGATTTGCTCTTTCAATTGTTACTAATGTTTATTTTTTGAATGCTGCTCGTTATCAAGTTAGTGCTACTCATAAATTAATTGAAAAAGAAATTTCCCGTCCTCAGGATAGTAGTGTCACCGCCACTACTACCACTACTGCAACCGGTACTACCTCTTCTGGTGCTGCCACTTCCAAAACTATTGGCAATAACAAAGGGTTGAAATCAGTTCAAGAAATTCCTGACAATGAAGATGAATCATCAGATGAAGAACTTGAAATTAAAGCCCCAGTCAAAGTATTACCACTTGAAGAATGTGTTAAAGTATTGAAAGAAGGTAAAGTGAAAACTCTATCTAATGATGAAGTATCATCTTTAGTTGTTGGTGGTAAATTACCATTATATGCATTGGAAAAACAATTAGCTGATAATAAAAGAGCCGTCATTGTTCGTCGTAAAGCTATTGCAAAATTAGCTAATGCCCCAGTGTTAGACACAAATCGTTTACCTTATGCTCATTATGATTATGATAGAGTATTTGGTGCTTGTTGTGAAAATGTGATTGGATATATGCCATTACCTGTTGGAGTTGCTGGTCCATTAATCATTGATGAAAAACCTTATCATATCCCTATGGCTACTACTGAAGGTTGTCTTGTTGCCTCGACCATGCGTGGTTGTAAAGCCATTAATGCTGGTGGTGGGGTTGAAACCGTTTTAACTCGTGATGGAATGACTAGAGGTCCATGTGTTCGCTTCCCTACTTTGAAAAGAGCTGGTGCTGCTAAATTATGGATTGATTCTGAACAAGGTCAAGCCACTATCAAAAAAGCTTTCAATTCAACTTCTAGATTTGCTCGTTTACAACATATTCAAACCGCCCTTGCTGGAACTTCATTATTTATACGATTCAGAACTACTACTGGTGATGCCATGGGAATGAATATGATTTCAAAAGGGGTTGAATATTCATTGAAATATATGGTTGAAGAATGTGGTTGGGATGATATGGAAATTGTTTCCGTATCAGGTAATTATTGTACTGATAAAAAACCAGCAGCCATAAATTGGATTGAAGGTAGAGGTAAATCCATTGTTGCTGCTGCCCGAATTCCTGCTGATGTTGTCACTAAAGTTTTGAAATCTGATGTTGATGCCTTGGTGGAATTAAATATTTCTAAAAATTTGGTGGGATCAGCCATGGCTGGTTCAGTGGGAGGATTTAATGCTCACGCAGCAAATTTAGTGACAGCAGTATATTTAGCATGTGGACAAGATCCAGCTCAAAATGTTGAATCGTCCAATTGTATCACCTTAATGGAAAAGGATAAAGAAACGGGTGATTTGAACGTTTCTGTGTCAATGCCTTCGATTGAAGTAGGAACCATTGGTGGAGGTACGATTTTAGAGCCTCAAGGAGCTATGTTAGATTTATTAGGTGTTCGTGGTCCTCATCCAACTAATCCAGGTGCAAATGCTCAACAATTGGCGAAAATTGTTGCCTCAGCAGTATTGGCCGCTGAATTATCTCTTTGTTCTGCTTTGGCTGCTGGTCATTTGGTCCAATCACATATGCAACATAACCGTAGTAAAGCACCTGCTGCTGGTGCTACTACTACTACTACTCCGGCAATTACTGATTCTAAAGCTAGTAATGGAAGTATTGCAAGTAATGGGAAAGATTTGAAACGTCTTGAAGAAGGTTCAGTAACATGTATTAAATCTTAGATAAATTTATATATACAAATAGGTATATTTGAGAGCAGAAAAAAAGCTACATATATATTCGCTAATATTCTTGATAAAACATACATAGATTAGGATGTATAATTTGCAAAATTACTACAGTTTGTTTGGTTTTCTTATAAATAAAATTATGAATACATTGTATAAATTATAAACAAAAATACATACATTTAATGATAATAATAACAAGAACAAGAACAATCTATGTAGGATTTAAAGTAGTTGGTATAGTTGATGGAATTGATGTAACGTTTGTTGGAACCGTAGTTGGTTTCAGTAATAATCCATCAATGATTTCATCTTGAATATTATGTTTTTCTTTCAAAAGTAATATGGCACCACGCAATTCATTCACTTCAGCAGATAATTCTCTATAACCATTTGAATAAAATTCTAATTCTTCTTCCATTTTTTGAATTAATAATTTTTTACGTTGACGACATTTAGATGCTGCAACACGATTTCGTTCAAGGAAATTTTTCCGTTTATCATCTTCAGAAACATTTGAATTTTTCTTACTCTTCGATTTTGTGGTGGTGGTGGTTGTGGTGCCGTTGGATGAATTACCGGTATTATTTGTTTTGGTTGTGGTGGTTTCATTCCCATTTTGTAAATGTTCTTCTTTCGATTCTGCTTCTACCTTATGGTTTTCTTCATTGCCATTTTCTTTTCCAGGTACATTCTCATCCTCTGGTTTATTCGATGCATTTTGGTCATCTTCTTGATTGTTTTTACCCTTTGATTTTGATTTGGGTTCTTTTTTCTTTCCCTTCGCAACTTTAGCCTTTTTATTAGTACCACCAGCAGTGTCATTTTTCCTTTTCTTAGTAGCAGTAGTGGTATTTGTGGTGGTGTCTGCGGTGGGGTTCAAATCTCTTTGCAAGTTAGCTGTTTCTGATAAATCAGGTTTTGATTCAGGGAGGTGGGCATTTGCGACTGCAGGTTGTGTCATATCAAATGCAATTGATTGATTCTCTGGAATAGTATGGATTTGTTGCGCTATCACTGGTTGCGGTTGTGGTTGCGGTTGTGAGGGCGGAAGTCCACCAACCAACGCTTGAGAAGATTGATCTTGCTGAAGTTGGTGAGCCTGGGGAATATTTACATGAGAACCAAGAGCAGTTGATTCCGGTATTGGTCCTACTGAGGTATTGGTAGCCGGTTGAATCAAATGAGACAGATTATTTTGCAGAAAACTGCTTGTAGTGGGCACTAATAAACTCAGAGGGGTTTGTGTTATACCCAATAAACTAGATAACCCAGGAGTAATTGGTCCATTCAATAATGCACCTGGAGTGGATAAACCGGGAACTAAATTACTACCAAATCCAAAATTAGTTAAACCACCAGGTGTTAACCCCAGTCTAATATTTGATTCATTTGGTGTTAATCCGGTTTTACGCATGCCGGACATGAACTGGTTGAAATTATGAGGCTGCTGAGTTTGTTGCTGTTGCTGGGGTTGTTGCTGCTGTTGTGGTTGTGGTTGTGGTTGTGGTTGAAAAGTTTGATTAGTAGGTAATCCACCCCATATATTGGACCCAAGGGTATCAGTGTTACTTTGCAAACTCCCACTATTGGTACTGTTTGAATATTGTCTACTGGTTGTGCCCCCAGGAGATAATCCTATAGGTGGCAATCTTCTTCCTCCAGGTGTGAACAAAGGTGGCGTAATACCTGGTAATTTACCATTCACACCTTGTTGTTGGTTGACACTGGAGATGTTGGGAATATGTAGGTTGTGTTTATTACTGGAACTACCATTATTTATTGATGATCCACTAGTAGCAACACTATTGACATCGGAAATGGCGTCATTGTTTGATGCTGCTGCTAATTCATTTAACGATACACTCGAAGATTCTTTGGTAGCAAATGATCTTTCGAATGGATTAAGTTCTAAATCAAATTTGGATTTATGCTATTATAAATAATAAAATTATTAGGGGGGATCAATATTGTTAGTATATGAATGATGTAATTGGTTTCTCTTCTTTCAAAGAAAAAATCTTTCTTTTCTAATATACTTACGTCACTGGACATCGTCTTTTTGGAACTAAAAAAAATAAAGAATGAATGAATAAAGATCTGAAAAGATATGAATTAAACCTTGAACTTTAAATGTGTTGAAAATGATCTTTTATTTCTTGACTGTTTTGTTTCCTTTGTTAATAGATAGTTCTCATATACTATTGGCAAGAAGAATATGTTGTGGATATTTGAATAAATTAAAAGATGGTTAATTTCCCAAACAGAAAAAAAAAACAAAGAAAAAAAAAAATTTAAAACTCACAACAACAAAATTTGATAAATTAATTGATTCCATTCATTCTACGTTGCTCTCTTTCTCTCTCTCTCTTTATTGATTTCTTTCTCTCTCCTCTATCTTTAATTTGTTTCTATTATTAACAGAAATCACTCGAAACATTTGCTCGAGTAAAAAATAGGAGAATTCAATTATTAAACAATAACTTACTTACATACATACATCCTACTGTTACAGGGGTACAGTTGTAGTAGTACTAGTTCATAACTTATTTGATTATTATTATTAAAATCATATTTCCTTTTAATTTCCATGAACAATGTAGAATTTATTAAATTATATAAATGAAAAAAAAAGGAATAACCCCTCTACACCCACTACTACCACTACTACCAAAAAAATGCTTGAATGCAACTACACCAAATTTGATTTTTAAGCTTATTAAATTAACACCATCGGTGAATGAAAAATGTAACAATGTTTAATAAGTAGTAGTGATGATGGCTTTAGAAGAGCAGAGTCAAAAAAAGAATACTGGTAAATTAGGGACATTTTCTTTTTCTCTATTGACGTCATTGAAACATCCTCGGCTATTTTGAACTTGCATTTGTGGCTACACCCAAAAAATGCTCCTTATCTCTGTACACGACCTAGTGCCAATATCTCTTTCACACATTTATTGGTATATGTTTATGATACTAATATCCTCAATCAAGCCAACTTCTACTATTAGATGTGAATTGACAAATACTTAGTCAAGCATACTGTTCATGTTAACATCATTTGCAAGCACTTGCTGTATTTTCAACCCAAGTCATAGTAAACACGAGAACATATTAATCCTCAAATCATAAAAGCTCGAGACAATTGCATTTCCAACTAATGGGATCTCAATCAATAACTGTATTGAATTTCATCTTTAATGAACTAAGGCTCTAGAACGCCATATATCAGGTTCTGTAGCTAATACTAACAACACATATCACGTGACTACTACTAGTTAAAATCATAATTGAGTCACAATGGATCAAAAAATCGAAAAAGTTGCACTACCAACTCATCAACAAAGTAGAGTGAGAGAGAGAAAAAAAGACGTCACAATAGGGAAAATCATTAATCTTCCAACTATCTTTATCTTCTTAGATTTGGTGCAAATAATTCTTCTATTTCAAATATCTTACTCAACCAGTATTCAGATATGCCTTCACAAGAAATAGGGATGCCTATCCCAAATATGCCACATGCTGTTTCTGTGACTTTACCAACATGGGAAGCAACAGTAGGTTATGAAGAAGGTGAAGATTGGGTAGTTTCAAAAATGAATTCAGGTTATCCTCGATTTTTCATTCATTCTTCAATTCAAAAATTATGTTCCAATTTAGAAAAAAAATATGGTCGAGACGGAGAAAGATGTATGTGTTTCCCCAGTTATAAAGTAGCTAAACGATGTCGTGAATTTATTAAAGCTCATACTGTTAATCAAACTTCATTTAAAATTCGAGTATTACAATTGAGTACACTTGAACCAAGTAACGATACAGAAAAATCAACTATGATAGGAGCCACTATTGGAGTAGTTTTCTTCCCTAGATCAGAATATCCTTTGGCAAAGAATTATTGGCAACATTCAGGTGAAGGTATTTCATCAAGAATGGGGGAATACATTTTAAAAGAATTATTTGAAAAAGATAATGACAATAATGATAATTATAATAATTCCAATGGTGCTGATATTTCTAAAATGTCAGGAAACCTCAAACAAGAACTCCAATCTTTACAAATTCAAAGTCGTTCTCCATCCATTTCGGCCTCTCGAGCTTCTAGTGCTGCTGGATATAATATTGATGATGTTAACCGTGATTTTGATTCATTTATTGAACAAAAATATGGTCGAGTTTTAGATTTGAAATTTGCTAATGAAGCCAAAGCAGCTTTAAGAAGAAGAATTGCTGGTAAGGCAGATAAATCAACTGAACGAGTTGAAGAATTAGAAAGAGCGAAAAGAGGTAAACATTTAAATGAAAATGATGTATATTTATTCCCCTCAGGGATGGCATCGATATTTTATGCTCATCATGCATTACTCAATGTTTCTGATCAGCCTAAAAAATCTGTTTGTTTTGGATTCCCGTACGTTGATACTTTGAATATATTGAAGAAATTTGGTCCTGGGGTACATTTCCTTGGATTAGGGGATGATGAATCGTTAGATAATTTAGAAGAACAATTAAGTCAAGGATTGGATATATTGGCACTTTTCTGTGAATGTCCTTCAAATCCACTTTTGAAAACTCCAAATTTGCATAGAATAAGACAATTGGCCGATAAATATAATTTTGCCATTGTTATAGATGAAACGGTGGGGAATTTCATTAATATTCATGTATTACCATATGCTGATATGGTGGCATCTTCATTAACTAAAGTATTTTCCGGGGATTCAAATGTTTTAGCTGGATCATTGATATTGAATCCTGATTCCAAGTATTATACTATTTTGAAAACATTTTTCAAAAAAGAATATGAAGATTTATTTTGGGCTGAAGATGCCCTTTGGTTAGAACGTAATTCACGTGATTTTGTTGAAAGAGTACATAAAATTGATGATACGTCAGCAAAAGTTGTTGAATTATTACAAAATAGTCCATTGATTTCACAAATTTATTATCCTAGTGTTTCTGATTCGAAAAAATACTATGATGTTATAAAGAATGAAGGTGGTGGTTATGGAGGATTAATATCATTTTTATTTAAACAACCTCAACAAGCTGTCAAATTTTTCAACGCAGTAAATCTTCACAAGGGTCCATCTTTAGGTACAAATTTTACTTTGGCATGTCCTTATGCTATATTAGCTCATTATCAAGAATTAGATGAAATTTCTCAATGGGGGGTCGATAGAAATTTGATTCGTATAAGTATTGGATTAGAAGATCCAACTGAATTGCTTGATGTATTGCAAAAAAGTTTAGATGAAAGTATATAGATTATATAATATAGACCTAGATATATGCATAACGTTTTTTAATTTTTCCCTATTAATATTATTAAATGTCTCTATTAATGCATTCCGGGGAACTTCATATGTTCACAGGGAGCAGGTGGATCACTGGTAATTGGTTCATGTTGTACCGTACCAACATACCAATATTTATCATGATCGAAAAAAAATTGTTGCCAAGATTGTATATCATTTTCTGCCTCAGTTTCATCTAATCCTCTTAAATCATAAGTATATTCATCTTTTTTATTAAAACATCCAGTAACATAAACTCTAGCGGCATCTTTCCCCGTTAATTCGTGATATGGACCTCCAGGTCCATAAACTTTTGGTGATGAAGACACATCAAAAACTATCCCATCAATAGCTAAATATATGGGTAAATGTTTATCAGTCCCATTATATAAACTTAATTCCGATATTGTTAAATTTAATGGATTATTGGCATTGAATAAACGGAATTTTAAATAATCAGTGTTTAACCATTTCCCTCGATACCCCCATGTTGAAGTTGATGTGAACCACCATGATAAAAATGCATTTAAAAATAAAATGCCTCCAAGTATACGTAATATATCTAGAAAAGAAAATCTCGATCTTGAATCTCTCATGAAAGTTGCTCCGGTAGATACTATTCTAATAACTATTCCTTGTAAAGAGTTGTAAATGATGGTTGATTTAAGGATCGCGTTAGTATGTTTGGTGGTGTGTGTGAAGAAAAAAAAAGTACGTGCATTTATATATGTGACTTAATATATGTAGTCTCCATACTCCGAAAAATGACATCACGATATATAAATACTACAACAACAACCTAATTATGGATGTATTGATGCATAAACACAAAAATCTTTCATCGAAGAGCAGATTAATTATCACTTATAAGGGAAATTATAATCATTTTTTAAAAAACACAATCTATGAGAAATTAAATATTAAAATAAATAAAAGTTACAAATTACCAATACATAACTCTATGCATCGTTCAAATTACTTGTACAGTAATCGATCTAGTTTTGAAAGTTTTGAAGTTTTGTTTTTAAAAGGTGCAAGCTGTAAGGTGAATAACTATCTATCATCTCACATGCTAGCTTTCCTTTCTTGACTCTTGGCATTAATTGTTCATGAAGAAAACTTCATCATTACTGGTATTACCATTAAAGTTATTACTTGTGAAATTGATACGATCAGTAGAGTCCGTACTTAACAAATTTGACCAAAACTCATCGTTTAACACTTGATATGAATTCTCCAATTGATCAGGGTTTGCTAAATTGGCATTCAATCTTGGATTGGAAGAATAATGCACCGTGTTCGATATCGATGGTAATCTAAATTGCCTATAGTCTGGTTGGGGCATGGATGAAGGGGGTAAAACATCTCCAAATTGATGTAAGGAAGGGGTGGTAGTATTATTAAAAGCCAATGGAGCACTGTTTCTATTATTGCCATTTATTATTGACTGTGATTGATGAAGCACGGGTACATTTGTTTGCAGAATGGGAGGGGAATTGATTACCTGTGGCACTGGAGTGTTGTTTGCTGATACAAATTGTCCACATTGAGATGGTGTTTTGATAGCTTGATCATTCTCTGAAAATGACTTTCTCAAAGAACCGGCAACAGCACTAGGTTTATCATTGTTTTCGCGTCTAAAAGTTGCTGCATACGACAATACATCCAATGGTTCAGCACTTCTTGTATCTGAAACTAACGAGACTTTGCTGACTTTCCGAATATCGTTATATTCACGAGCTAATGCTCTCAACTGTTGTGTTTCAGATTCATCAGGTTTGAAGTTCTGCGGTGTATTCCCATTTTTACTTAACAACTCAAGTACTTGAGTAGCATACGTTTGAATAAACAATTGTAAAACTAGTCTCATCTTTGTCAAGTAATGATTATGAGGATTCAAAATATTTGCTTGTTCCACTAATTTACTAACACATTGGATTGACGTTACTGCTCGTTTAGGAACTAATTCTTTATCAATATGAGATGGCAACGACAAGATAAGATACCGCAAACGAAGCAACATACCTGCTGTATACATAATTCTCGATCCAAATGGGAATGGCAATAATGCAATTTGGTCAGGTGTTAGCTTACTATACTCGTCTAATGCATTTAAACACGAGCTTGTGCAGTAACGTATCGATTTCATTGCTTTCCCATCAAGTTCAGTATCACTTTTGAAAACTTTAGTCAATATTGGTTCATGTAAATATGCCTCAATAGAATAATAGTACGATAATAGTGAATATTGATTGTCTTTAATTTTCAATTTCAAGTCCGATAATAAACGTTGTAATTCTTGGATGACATATTGCGATACTCCTGATTTCTGTCCAGGCATTTCAGGTGCATGGACAATGTGATGGATTTTATCCAATTTGTTATTCATTCGAGCAAATAGTGCCAAACGTCTGTGTTTCTCTTGCAGTGAGTTTTCAAGAAGAGAACAACATTCTTCAACGTATGGTGTCCATCTAGCATAAATAGATCTCCGTAACACAAGACATGTGCTCACTGTGACAAAATAAGTAATTAATACCAATTCACGGTATTCATCATTACCCTTGTCTTTAGAATTTGCGTCTTGTTTAAGTGTCCCGTCAGCTTGATTGTATGAATAAGTTGGTCTGGCAAAGATTCCCACATCATGCAACAAAGAAACACATATTGTGTTCAACATGTGATACCGACGTTGTTTGAATAATTCAGGTGAGTTATAATACAAACATAGTACCAGAAAAGCTTTCACTAGCTCAACTGATTTTGTACCAACAACCATTACTTCTACTGCAACAGACGTCATTGCTTCATTGTCAATTGCTAATACAACATCTTTATCGGCATTTTTAGTTATCAAATTACAAGCAGACATGATACTGTTGAATAAAAACGGTTGGCTTTGCAGAAATTCTATAGCATGCATGTTATCAGGTATTGCAATTAATGGATGTCGACCATATATCTGTTCACGATAAAGTTTTAATCTCTCTTCCGCTTCAGCAACAGTGATTACCCCTTTGGAAATCAAGTCCACAGGTTTCTTGGCAGATACTAACTGGATTCTTCTTGATGCTGCTTCATTTAATTGATTAGTTAAATCGGTTAATCTAGCGGAAGATTCTGCCAAAATGCTTATTTCACTCTCCAAATCAAATTTCGAAACAAAGGGTGGTGATTGCAAATCTGTTGGCGAATCATTGCTAAAACCTTTTTTGTTTGCAAGTAAACGTTTATTGGCTAACTCGGTCTCCAAAAACCGTACTCTCTGTTTTAATTGGTTGATTTCGTCATCCTTTGATGTTGGTGAAGTGGTATTTCCCCTCAATATTGCAGATTCATGTGGTGAAGGTAATTGAGGTGGGATACCTGATGTTGGTATTGGTGTTGGAGCCGCTGACTGTGGGTTAAGATTGCTTGGAATTGGTGGTACAGCAGAGCTAGCTTGAGGTCTAAATACCATTGGAGATGTGGGATCAAAAGTCATGGGCGACTGATATCTAGACGTTAACAGGGAATCATTTGCATTATTAATGCTACTGCTGTAATTTTCAGAACTATTGTAGCCCGATTGAGTAGGTGTATTTTTCTCTTTTTTATGTTCTGGTAAACTCTGTCCCGCCTGTCTTTTCGCTTCCAAAATTTCTGATTTCTTTCTTCTTTTTCTGGTTTGATTTAAATCGATTTCACAAATTCTATTTGCATTAATACATCTGACACAGGGTGCACTTGGATTATTAGGATCTGAGGGTGTGCATTTAACTTTCAACGAATGACAACTTTTGCATGCCACAGATCTTCTCGTGACTTTTGGTTTTTTGTCAGATTCATTAGATTTGAGGGGTTGCGGACTACTGTTATTTAATGGATTGTTTGTATTAGAACCATTACTGGCACTAGGCGATACACTATCAACCAGACCTTTTTCGGGTGTAGTATCCGACATCTCCGTACTTCTTTTTTACTTTAGGTGTTTGTTTCTGTTTTGAAAGAACTTTGTTTGGAGGTATTCTATATGAAATATCTCTAATATCTTGAGATGTGACTGTTTGCTTCTTGGTGTAATGTTTAATGTGACAAATGTTTGCTAATATTGGAGTGTATATTGCTTCCTTTGGTGGTATTGGTTGTAGTTGTTGCTTTTTGGAAAAGTGTGGAGCAAGTGGGAAGAAAATGGGAACGGCGGTTACTATGATTCTTCAGATGTGTATTATTCCAACTTAGTTAATACTCTGATTGGTAGTATATTAGTGTTAATATTATGATGGGAATACTTTAAGAAATGAAAACAGAAGTCAAGTATTCAGATATCGATATATATTTTCAAGATCATTGAAAGTACAATATAAAATGGACCAAGAAAAAAAAAAATTGAGATATAAAATTCAGAATGATGGGCGGGATTAAAAATGGACAAAGAAAAAAAAAAGATGGCATAAATTGAGTAGAAATAAATCTAAAAAAAAACAGACACAATCAAATGTCAAATTAGATTTTATTCAATAATGGTCACTACTACTATTATTGCTGTCAAGGGATGATGAGGGCATTAGAAAATGAAAGACCCAAACAAAAAAAAAATTAGAACAATGAAGATTTTCATTAATTGAATTAATGATTAAAAGACTAAACCGAAACCAGACACTAGTTAATTTCTTTACTTCGGTTAGTTTCATTCTCATTCTCTCTTTAACTCCACTTTTGAATTATTTGATTGAACTTTGTATTCATTATTCTGCAATAGGAACATTGAAACGGCTGTTAACTTTAGATTCTGGAGGGATTGATGCAAGTCTCGGTTATAAAATCCAAGAAAGAAAACTGCATATTAGACGGGACAGATAAACCGAGGCGGAAAGCGGGAAAAACGATTTGGAGAAGAACGGCCAAACGTTTTCCCTTTTCTTTTCCAATTGTAGTTCTGAAATCTGCCTGTGACTTGAAACTAACCCATCAAATTGTCATTACAATTAAAACTCCCTATCATTAATATATATTATACAGACTACTTTACCTTCGAATTGTGGTCTAGTATTATATTACTCGATTGTTGTATGCCCTATAGTCACAAATTTGATAATTCGACGATGTAGTTGATAGAATTGGTCAAGCATTGAAGTACACTTAGTTTTCGTTTAGTATGTAGAAAGTTCTTTTGTCAATTGAGATAAATTTTGCAACAGTTTTAGTCATTTCCTTTCTGTTGTCAGTCGGATGACTCAAACACCATTGGTAAGGCAATATCCATTACTACTCGTAACCGTTCGGTACTTGTGTGATTTTGTGATTCTGGGGCTTTTCGACTTGAGCCGGTCCACGGCTTAAACAATGATCAATCTTGAATAACCGACATGTCTTTGATCTGGTCCACAAACGGATCAGCTATCATACTACCAGAATATAAATCAAGGTTGGTTTAAAGGTGCTTTTCAACTAAAAGTGACAGAAAAAGTACTGAGAACCATTTGATTTGGTCTGGTAGGAATCTTGCAAAAAAACATAGTATAATAATTATCATTGATTATGTAATACGTGTAAGAGTCGTGTGATCTTAGACAACAATTGAAGTATATTTTCGACACTTGTTATAATGGTAAGGGATTCATGTTATATAGAAGTCATTGATATGCGCTAAGATCAACTTTTTTCTATTCAAAACTGATTCCATCAACTATTGGTTGTCATTGTTACTTTTGAAATAATCCACTAGCAGTAAATACTTTTCATTTTTTGCATTCACAAATCCAGAAAAGTATGCAATTTCTAGATGATCTGTTGTACTACACCATTACAAAGTATCTTCCCTGCAGTAGCCCCTGTAACCTTCAAGCTGGCGGAATGGTGTTGTTAATATGATGTAATCAAACAATATGAATTACTTCAAACGCGTGGTTGTTGCCAACCAACGATTAATTGGATTTGTTTCATTTTGAACACGGTACACAACTTCAAATTTGAGTTCAAAAAATCGAAGCAAGACAAAATAACTTCTTGACGCAGTTTGATTCTTGTATGGTTTGGTTTTTTTTTTTTGGAGTCCTTTCAGTTCTAATTCTACTTTGTTTTTTTCTCCAATAATCAAATCTAATTATTGAAAAGGTTCTACAATATTAGTATAACTATAACAATTGTTGTATTCTAAACTCATTTACTTTTTATCACTTCAGTTTCCTTAAATCCAATTGCATAGCAAAAAAAAAGAATAAAGAGAAGCATACAATCAACTAGATTCCAAGAAAGAAAGCAAGCAACGCCATAACCATTAAGTTGCAGCCTTGACTACTCACAGTAAACAATCATTAAATTCTAATTGTTTCCCCATTTGTGAATTGCATTCCATATTAACAGCTTTATTGATTAATTGATACGTGAAGAAGCACAAAAGAAATATCATTTTACCCTCTTCCACCTTTCTTACTATTTGCATATAAATTACACCAAATAATTAATACTTTTCAATCCTGGGTTTTTTTCATTCCGTATGTCTTTTTCATTTGGTATAAATAATATATCGAAAGGCAATAATACATATAAAGACAAACCAGCAGGAGGAGCATTACCATTATTCTACAAAGACAAAGTACCAGCATTCCACCCAGCCCACACTTCAAAAAATAAAAAACGTATTCTCATGCTATTAAAAGGTTTTATGTTGTCTTTAGTATTATATGCTGTGTACCATTTAGCATCAAATGGTGGGCAATTTATGTTTGATTTCTCGGGTCAATCAAAATGGGAAAGAGCTCAACTGGAAGTTCGTCAAGCCATGTTAGATTCATGGCATACCTATGAAAAGTATGGTTGGGGTTATGATGTCTATCATCCAATTAAGCAAGAAGGGGAAATTATGGGTCCAAAACCGTTGGGGTGGATGATTGTGGATTCATTAGATACTTTGATGATTATGGATTGTCCAGAAGAAGTCAGTCGAGCCAGAGATTGGATCAAGAATGATTTGGATTACACTTTTGATTATAATGTCAACACATTTGAAACCACTATTAGAATGCTTGGTGGTTTATTATCAGCTTATCATTTCAGCAATGACGATGTCTATTTGGATAAAGCGGTACAATTGGCCAATGCATTACACGGGGCCTATGATAGTCCATCAGGAATACCATATCTGTCTGTCAATTTGAAATCAGGTAAAGGTATAAAAAATCATGTTGATAATGGTGCCTCATCCACTGCTGAAGCTGCTACTGTTCAATTAGAAATGAAATATTTATCGAAATTGACTGGAGAAATTTTGTGGTGGAACTTGGCAGAGAAAGTAATGCAAGTGTTAGAAAGTAATAAACCTCAAGATGGTTTGGTGCCAATTTATGTCAACCCAGATACTGGTAAATATCAAGGCCATTTGATTAGATTGGGGTCACGTGGAGATTCTTATTACGAATATTTGTTGAAGCAATACTTGCAAACAAATAAGCAAGAACTTGTCTATTGGGATATGTATCGTGAATCGGTTGAAGGTGTCAAGAAACATCTTGTGAGTGATTCTTATCCTTCGGGATTGACGTTTATTGGGGAATTGGATAATGGTATTGGTGGCAAATTGTCAACCAAGATGGACCATTTAGTTTGCTTTTACGGTGGATTGTTAGCCCTTGGTGCTACTGGAGGATTGACATTGAACGAGGCTCAAAGTTTAAAATCATGGAATGAAGAAAGAGAAGCTGACTTTAAACTTGGTGAAGAGTTGACTTATACTTGTTATAAGATGTACCACGATGTTAGTCCAACTGGATTGTCACCAGAAATTGTTGTTTTCAATGAAGATACTTCAAAATCCAAAGATTTTATTATTAAACCTTTGGATAGACATAACTTACAACGTCCAGAAACAGTTGAATCATTGTTTTATCTTTATAGATTAACTGGTGATGTCAAATATCGTGAAATGGGATATGAAATTTTCCAAAATTTTATCAAGCACACTAAAGTTGTTAATTCGGAAGGTGAAGTTTCATTTTCCTCGCTTTCCGATGTCACTTCTTTCGATTCTAATGGCTTACCGAAATTCAAAGATAACACTGAATCATTCTGGTGGGCAGAAACTTTGAAATATTTGTATCTTTTGTTTGATGACACCAATAAGATTCCATTGACAGATTATGTCTTTAATACTGAAGCCCATCCATTCCCTAGATTTGATACTAATGATTATTTCAAAACTGGTTGGAGAAGAAAAATTGATGAGAATGAAAAGGCACAAATGAGAGAATCCAAAGTTATTGATAAAAGTAATCTTCCGGAAGCTCAACCAGTTGATAAATCAGCTGATCAAGAAGCTAAAGAAATTATTGAAGAAATTGCTGGGTAATTGACAAAAGAGTTATGATGACGTAGTTATTAAATTGTTCAATCTTGTTTATAAATTGTTATATTACATGTATTTTTGTACCTCTATCGTTCTACCCTTACAAGAACGAATGTCAAATTATAGATATTATTTGGCTCAAAAAAACTTCTCCTGTAATGTCCGGATTTGTATTCTCTCACTAAATTGCGCTTTAACAACAGTACAAAATACAAAAGAGGAAAGGAAAGAAAAATAAAAGAAACAAGAATAATTAGTACTGTATCCATACCTAGCGCGGAATTAATTTTGGTCTGGCTAACTTAATACTGATTGGTCATTTTTTTTTCACTTTACGAGAATTTGTACATACGAGATTTTTTTTATGAAGTTCCTCTCTCAATTTCTGTTTTGAATAGAATGGCTTTGTCTGATGACACCAGGGCATATTTTTGTATTGTGTGAATTTTCGTCAATCATTTATTCAAGTCTAAAATGGAGTTAAACAATTAAATAACATCAACAATCTAAATCAAACAAAGCGAATGTATAAAGCCAAGAAATACTCAATGCACTAAAAAGTACTAATGCACATACAAAATTTCCTTGTTGGTATCGTTGTTATTATTATTGATATTGTTTTTTTTGTTCAGCTTTGGGGGGTGAGAGAGGGTGAGAAGTTGTAAAAAAGGGGAAAATCATACGAAAGTGGAGGAACAGCATGTTCAGTCTATTTACTAAAAACTTATTACTAATCCCATATTATTGTCAACAACTCTTATACTTTTCAAAACTACTTGAGGAATTGAACTTTTTTTTATAATTGATTTACATATTTCTTTTTCCCTTTTATTATTTAAAAACTTTCCTGTTTGATTAGTGCTTGTTTTCTTTTATTTATTAATAAGTAATTGGGTATTTCCACGATCAAGCCATTCTAAATTTGAAATCTGTGAAACGCGTATTTTTTCGAAGATTTAACATGCCAGTTCCAACTAGTACTTTAATTAAAACTGAGGAAGAGGAAAGAGCAATCAGGTTAGCAGAACAGCAACAAGTTTGGGAGAGACAAAGATTGGAGTTTGAAGAAAGAAGAAGACGCGCAGAATCGCAAAGAATTGGATCTCCTTTCAAACACCCATGGTGGACTGCCTTTACTGATGCTGGTCCTGAACCTAGATGCTTAGATGAATGGTTGACAGTTGAGATCTCCAATTCAATTAGAGAGAAACCAGATTGGAAAACCAAGTACAAGAATGAAGAGATTGTTACTAAATGGAAACGAGAAATTAAAGAACAATGTCAAGACAAAACCAAATATTTAGATCAAATAATTGATTATGTGTTTAAGGAATTACAATGGTATGAAGATGTGGAAAAGGATTTAAACACGTTTCAAATTGGTTGTGATTACAGAATTGCATACTCTGATGGTGCTGTCAATGAGACTTTAAAAAAGAGTTTCTCAATTGGAGCTCAAAAATTAGTGGAATCATTTGGAAGTGACATTGACTATCATCCAGGATCTCACAATCAAGTTATTGATTTAGTTCATCCTTCTTTATACATTGTTCAATATGATAAAACCCCAGTTTTGAAAAATGGACAATTAGAAATTGTCAAATATGGAGAACAAATTGAACATGCAAAACCTGGTGTTGATCAATATGGTGTTTCTAAACGATTCCAATGGATCCCTGCACTTATGACTAAAAATTCAAATGGGAAATTTGAGTTTGGCTCTTATATCAACAATTTACATCCTATCAAATATAAAGATTTGTATGATTCCATTAGTGATATTTTTAATGCCACTGTTCCAGGTTTGAATTGTGTATTGACCAGATACGCGTCGCAAGAGTTTGTTCGTATTCCAGTTCCTAGAGGCAGTGATGCTTACACTGATGAGTACCATAAAGAACGTGAAGAATTGGATGCGATATTGGACCGTGAAGCAGAAGAAACAGGCAATGATTATGATTGGGAAAGAATGGAAGAGTTTGAAAAGGATAAACTGAAATATCTTTGTGAATTAATTCCTGAATGGGAACAAGCTCCTGTTTTTGATAAACCAATTGATCTTTCCACATTTGAGAATTTAAAAGTTATTGTGAAATTGATAAATATTGAACTCACACCCGAAATAAACCCTGTTTATGCCGGTGGGTCATGGCATGTTGAAGGTGGAATCAACGAAGATATTATTGCAACCGTATTGTATTATTATGATGTTGAGAATATTACTGAATCAAAACTTTCTTTCAGAACCGGATTTGATGATCCTAATTATGAACAAGGCGACGATTTTTATACAGAAACAATTTTCGGAATAAAAGATGAAGAGGTTATGGTTAGAGAAATTGGCGGAATTGAAGCTAAAGAGGATAGAGTTGTTGTGTTCCCAAATATGTTTCAACATCATGTTGATCCATTTGAATTGAAGGATAAAACTAAGCCTGGTCATAGAAAAATCCTTTGTTTTTTCATTGTTGATCCATACAATCATAATGTCATTAGTACTGATAATGTTCCACCTCAACAAAAAGAGTGGTGGGATGATTCTAGTTTAGATTATTTGTTCCCTGGAAATTTGAAACAACAAATCTTAGACTTAAAAGGAGATGAATCCTCTTGGCCAATGACTTTAGAACAAGCAAAAGAAGCTAGAGTTGCCTTGATGGATGAAAGATCTGCAAAAGGTGAAGGTGATGAATTCGAAGGTGCATTTACAAGAAGTTTTTCATTATGTGAACATTAAAATAGTAAGCACTTTATTGTTTGTATCCACCATAGATAAGTAATATTGGTTTTAGTTTCCTATTTCTATATTTCATATTATATGTATCCTTATATGCATGTGTTTATTCACTTTCAAGAATATGATTAAACTATAGTATTTATGTACTTGTTGTGGCCAACAATGTATTAACCGTGTTAAACATACTATAAAAATTTATTCAAATCAATGTGTCTTTATAGACAGCAATACAGTATAAATTAAACCAATTTGTTTATCTAACTAGACTAAAAGACAATCTTATTGCTGAACACAAATTTGTAATGATAATTGAATGTAAAATAGTCGGTTAATTGGTTCTCAACATGGATTGTATTTTTTTTTTGATCAAATTTGGTTTAATCTTTATACAAAAAAGTTCCCGTTAATTGATAATTGGCTCAAACGACAATATGACAATAAAAAAGACTTGATAATAACGTATCATAAGAAGAGAAAAGACGATAAGTATAGTTTTCATTATATAAAATAAGGTTTGAGCAGCACCTATTGTTAAAAGTCACAATATTTAACTTTTCAAAGTAGTTTATCGCAAGGCTGTTTTCTCTATTGTTGTCTTATCATGAACAACGATGACTCGGGGATTCTACATTGAATTGCAAGTAAAACGTGAAAAGTATATTCTACAATTGAACAAGGCTTCTATTTCTTGAAAACTATGTTTGAAACAGCCAATTATTAACAGAAACATGAACTTCAATTGCTGCTTCGTTTAGCTATATCTTCCAAAGTCACTTTGGTTTTCATTTTATACTTCCTCAACGTTTATAAAACCACATTAAACGTATTTACCAATCAAGAGGAACTACTTTTACTCATTTGAATTTGTAATTGAAAAAGAATCAAAATATAATTATTAATTGGCGATTTTAAAAACGCGTCTTTGTTTTACAAATTGCTGTGAAATGGGTTAAAAACACATTTATTAATTTAAAATGATGTCATACCAATCTTATAAAGGAATTCTCAATACATACATACATTAGTGAATGGTCACTATTATCATCGACTAAAGCTTCAAGTCCTATTGTAATTATCAATCCCTGGTGTTGTTTCGTTTTTTCTTTTTCCGTCCCTCCCCTTCTCTCCCCTTATTGTTTCTTCCTTGTAGTGTATATTTTTTTAGAGTTTTTTTGAGTTACTAACACGCAAAACATTGTAATTCGAAACATCATACACACACACATTCAGGAACTGCTGCATGAATATATAATGCTAGGGTAGTGGTGATGGTGGTATTGGTATGGGTGCCTGTACCTTTTTATTTTGAATTAATACTAATTGGGAAACTGAAAAATTAGTTTTACGTTTCTTTTATTTGGATCTTGTCAAACAGAACGATTTATAACAAGCCAAGTTTTAACCTGGGAGAAGTAATGGTTACAATAACAGAAACTTTAGATAATATGGGATATTACTATAACTACAAACACCACAATTTTCTTTACAAAATGATATTGATTGAAATTTTCATTTAAAGGGAGGGGTTCAAGCTCTTTCAGTAATTGCATAAACGAGGGTTCTTAATTATTATTATCGTCTAATTAATTAATTCTCTCGTGTAATTTTGATAAGAATTTTTTTTTTTTGCAATTAAAAAAATATTAATTAATTAATTATGACCCAAGCCTTCGAGACAATAAGAGAAGAATAGCCGAAAGATAAGCTGATGAAATGGTATGCATCCTGACAGTAATAGACATCGTTTTTCTTCCTCTCCTTCCTTGTTTTCATGGTATTGAAAGTACTCTATCAATGTAAACGAAGATCACATTGAATGATTTACAATTCAATGAATCATGAAACAGATTGTTAGCTAATTGCGCGAAATAAGACAAAGACGGGATAGACATTGGGAATTCATAAAACACAGAAATAACAACGACTAAAAATACCACCACAGAAAATGTAATGCGCTTGTATTGTTCTTTTACTGTTAATGAAGCTTCAAGAGAGTATGCATATCTTCTTGAAAAATTCTTTTGTCCATTACCGACACCGCTGCCAATACCACCACCACTAATTTTCTCTTTTTGTAACTGAGTTTACATTCACCAGTATCAAAGGAATGGAGCGTAACAATTACAAAATTAGTTGATTTTTGAGTAGCAACTACTTGTAGAAATGACTCTTGATTTGTGTATCATTATTAACTTTTTGGATGTATGATTATGATCTAGCCAAAACTAAGCATATCCATCAATGTGTATTAGTAGCAGAACTAACACACACAATTCTTAACGAGATTGGACAAAATTATTTGTCCTTCTGTAGTGATTTGTTTTGTTTTTATGAGCAAATCTGCTTAATTTAGTTTACATAAGAAGTTTAGGCGATTTTTTGGGCTTATCCTTGCTTATGGCGCACAAGAACACGAAATCAATTTTTATTGAATTTTCATCGTCTGGCGTACCGTGCCCCCTTTTTTTTCTTTTTATTTCTGGAATAATAACAAAAGAAAATTAGAAAGAAAACAATTAGTTTTTATAAAAACGGTTTTAATTTCTTGAATTAGTTTAATTCATTCATTCTTTTCATTCTTTTTTCTTTTATAAATTCCATTTGTTTAACCAATCCTTTAATCATTATATCATACTTTTTATTGTATCATTGAAATTTGTTTGCAATTCCTCTAGAAAGTGCGACCATAGAAAATTAACAACAACAAACAACAATCGAAAAAAAAAAATTAGATAGAAGGAATCATTTTTTTTCCACTTTTTTAAGCCAAAAAATAAACAAAACTTCGAGGTTTCTCATTGGAAAGAAAAAATAAGAAATTAACACCAAACACCAAACTTATCAGTATAATTTGAAAGAACACTTTTATCCAAAGGTCACAAGTACTACTACTACAAGTACTATTACTTCCATTTATAATTACCCTCCTTTTCTTTGGATATCAAGACTAAGTTTTTTTCTTTTTTGCAATCCCTAACTACAATTAATGTTTGAAATTTACTTCTAAATTTATTGAACTACTACAACTTCTACATTTTGAATCATTATGGTCAATACAAAACAACTAATTGCCAATTTAGAATTACCCAAATTACCTTTTAATCATGAAAAACAAACAACTCAAAAACCAACACACAATTATTTATCCAATACAACAATCACCGATGCTGGTATTATGGACCCAGCACAATTCACACGGAAGAATTTAAAGTCAGCGTTACATATTATAACTCAAGAATTGAAGAAGAGAGGTACCAAGACTCCCCATATATTTCTTCCGTTCAGATCTAAAGTTAATGACGAAAAATTGGAATCATTTTTATCATCTATTGCGCCTCTGGGTGAACTACGAACAGATAATACACTTTTGCAACAACTATGTTCTGAAACTGATGAATTTACTTTGATTAGTGCTTTGAAATATTTTTGGTCACGTTTACCTAATAATGAAATTATTGGATGGGATGTCTATCTTGAATTTAAACGTCGAGAGGCAGAAAAGGGATATCCCAAAAATGCATTCTTATCGATTATGCCAAAATGTTTGTCATCTCCAGCTCATGCCTCTATTGTCTATGATTTTTTGGATTTGATATTGAGCATAACATCAAATTCTCAATTCAATTATCTAAGTGGTCGGAAAATAAGCAAGATGGCAAGTTTCTGGGCATTTAGTTGCCGACAACAGTTTCTACAATCGCCATTTTATGATGCAACTCAGGAAGAGGCAGAACATAATTTTATTGAAGGGATCGATACTTGGAAGAAATCAACTAATGCTCTTTTCCATTTAGTCTTGGCTTTTTTGAGATCAATGCTACCTGAAACCAATTCCGAAACATTAAAAATACCAAAGACTTTACAGTCTTTGTTGGTAACCACACAGTACCCTCCTTCCTCGGACAATGAGTCTGACCAAAGCATGTTAAGAGGTGCTATTACCATTCCCTGTGTTTGTGTATCAACCACACAACCTTCAAAAGATGCATATGAATTGATTAGCAAAGTGAGGCATAATCTAAAATTTGATAAAAAGGATGATTTCTTGTCAATCGAGAATTACACGATTTTGAAGAATTTATTCTCGAAAAAGGGCACATTTGAAATTGTTAATTCCTTAACTGATGAATCAAAAAGAATTTTATCAAGAATTTCCAGTGAACCAATATCATCAAAATTCAATATTTCTCCAGGTTGGAACAAATCAAAAGTAGAAACCGATCCAGATATTCCTTTGTTTTCAGAAATTTCTATCAAAGATGTGTCAATACATGACTACTACATATGGACTTGGTTGGCGTCAATTAGTAGTGATCAGCCATCTGTGACCAAGCAAATATTTGGAAGATCTATTGTTGTCGAGGCGGAAGTGTTGGGATTTCAAAAATGGATTGTTGTAACTGAGAAAACCTTAAGTTCAGAAGGATATTTGCAGCGATTCAATTTGGATAGACGAATGCTAAGTAAACATAAACGACAAATATCTATGGAAGATTATAAAAATTTACCATTACCTCCAATTCCTGTGCAGGAAACTGAAAACGGCAAAATAAATGAGGAATCTTCAAATAAAAATGCAAATGAAGGTCGTAAACATTCTAATTCGGTGTCTTCAACTTCAGTATTTTCCAATAAGAAAAATGATATGGGAGAGTTCAAACAGAATCAGAATGTAAACTCGGCTAGGTCCAGTGCTGGCACATCCACTTCGAATCATTCACAAGAGAAAGCTACTCAGTCAGCACCACCTTATGTGACTCGAGCCTCAGACATATTTGATAAACTGTTCAGTGATCAATTCAGCTACATTTACCCAATTTTAAATGATACAATGGAAACTAATGAGGTTGATCAACAAAACACCTCATCAAGAGAGTTGGCTACCTCTACATCAAGGTTTACAAAGACTACATTGGGAGATATGATAGCTCCAGCAAAGAATCCAGTTGGTAGAAAAGCTCCTCCTTCTTTTGTATCGAATTCGTCTATTTTGGAAGCATACACTAACACACCAAATTCACAAGACCTGTTTCTTAATCACAGACAATCGGGTACTCCCGATAACACTTTTTCACCATCAAAAAGTGACAATAATACTATTGATACTTTGAAGGAAGATAAATATTTTGAACCCTTTGATTTGTATCACCCTGAAATGGACACAAGCTCACAACAAGGATCGGTAGAGCCATATGATAACTACTATGTGGGTATAGAAGCTAAGACGTCTGCAACTACTGCTCCTCAAAAACTTCAACCACCTGCTGCTACACATTCTCAATTTTCTCAACCTCTGCAGAGGTTACCAAATGACATTCTGAGTTTACCTTCTGATTCTACAATTGTTTATAAGGACGAAAAGTTCAATGACGATAATACCATTGCTGCTACACCAAATAATGGACTGGAGAATATTAATGGAGAAAATATGGGAAATGAACTTTTGGAAGAACAAACAAAAGAGGAAAAAGAAGAAGAATTGCAACGCAAAATTGAAGAAAAGAAACAGAAAAAGAAAAAGGAGAAAAAGAAATTAGAGAAACAGGCAGAAGCAGCTCAATTAGCGGCTGCTCAAGCTGCAGGGTTCCCATTTGCATTGTTGCCGTCTAATATGCCACCTCCACATATTCCAGGGATGCCTGAAACTCCACATGAAAAGAAGAAGAATTCATCTACATCACCTAAGAAGAAGAAGCAAAATTCTCCCAAGAAAAATACATCTCCAAAAAATAAAACTCCAAAGAAAGTAAAGAGAATCCCATGCGATCCAAATAAACCATTACCACAACCAACAGAAGTAGTTGAAAAACAAGAAAATTCAAATCTCAACTCTTCTTCAGCTACAGACTTGGAATCTCCTGTGCGTGTAAATGATAAAAAACTTGTTATTCTGTCACCACCAGAAAATGATTCAATACCTTTACTTGCACCACCACCTTCTAACAATTCTATAATGAGTTCACCAAGAATGGGATTTGTCAGTTCACCAAGAATTCCACCTGCCCAGTTCTCCAATCCCGAGGCACCATCTAATGACCAATTGGTGACACCAAAGGAGCAATATAATATTTTCATTTCACAACCACCGCATGGGACAGAAACAGGTGTCCAATCACCAAAACATCCTTATTTTATGCAAGATGAAAGGGTACATCCAACTGAAGAGGTTCCAGCTCCAGCTCCAGTTCCAGCTTCAGCTTCAAAGCCACAGATAGCTAATATTGATACTACTCCATTGCCACCGGCTAATCAACCTAAACCATCGGTATCTAATTTGGAGCCACGTACACCGGTAGAAGCCACCTCAACCCATAACAGCTTACAGCCAAAGAATCTGCCACAACCACAAGCATCTGTATATAATGCAACACCACCAATGTCACATCCACCTCTACATAGCTTGCCTCGACCAAACTATTATCAACAACCACTGCACAATCAACATTATTTCCAACCGATGCCACCACATCCACAGTTTGTTCCAAGACAACAGCAACCTTCATACTATCAACAGCAACCATTGCCTTATGGTTCTTCTCCAATGCCACAACAAGCACCTGTGCCAATGCAGTCATATCATCCACATGCACCACCTCCACAACAAATGCAATATCAACAATACTTTTCTCAACACCCAAACTCAAACCCACATCCACATCCACATCAACATCTACCTCCACCACTTTCACATAACGGTATGATGATGATGCATTCTCCACAACATGCACCAATGCAATCCCCATCAACAATGGGTCCTATGAATGGAGGTGGTGCAAACAATGCTGTGATGAATATGGTTCCAGTTGGAGGAAGACACAATAAAAACCAAACCACCAATAAAGCCAATTTACGTGCTGCTTTTGTTGAAGGCAGTTTTGGTATTTAAGATTCCTTATTTATTTATGAAGTGTATTTATTTGTTAAGCTTGTTTGATTAGCTTGTTTGCTTTTTTTTTTCTTTTTCAAGAATATGCTTTGTTCATGTTGGGGGGTAATATTTATTTTATTTGTACTATTGACTATTGTTGTCTTGTTATATACTCATAAGTTATAATATATATGTTAGGATACAGTTATTTCATTTAACCGAGACGTTTCTTTTCCTAGGTAAAAATTCTTCTTTTCATGGCTACTATAATCAATGTTGATTCACGATACTTGTAATTATAAAAAGAAATGGCAAGCATATTATATTGATAATATTACTGGTGCGACTTATTTTGGTGAAATTTAGCCTACTTGGCCAAGTGGTAAGGCACTCCACTCGTATAATTTATTTCCAGTGATGGAGCGATCGTCGGTTCAATCCCGACAGTGGGCAAAATTTTTTTTTTCTTCCTCTTTCTTCTCTACAAAGAACATTACAATACCAAACTTGTACATACGAATGATATAATATATTTTTACCGAACAGTTATTACTTTTACAATATTTACCTATTTGCTACTTTGTGGAGGTGGAGGTGGGGGTGGTGTCCCTGAAGCATTTTGCGGCTGTGAAGCGACATCTAATTTTTTCGACTTTTCTAATTCTTCATTCATGTAATCATCTAGCCCCTCGAAGGTATCCTTAGCAGCAACGTGTTTCTTTTTTCTAGTTGATGCACGAGGAGGGGCACCTGCTCCCATAACTGGTGGTGGAGAATTAATTATATTGTTCTCTTGGGTATTCTCAGCGGATTCAGGGATGTAAGAAGAGTGTTGTGGAGACAAGCTTTGTTGTTGTTGGTACCCAAGGTTTTGGCTATTCTCAAAAAGAATATCATCAACAATTGAATTGTTATCAAATTTACCAACAACTTCAGGGATTCTATGTAACAAGCCATATCCGACATCACACCCAAGGATTCCTCGATTGTATCCTGTTCCCCAGCTACGCGAGAGATTCACTGTCACTGGACGCAAAATATCGTAATCGTGATTATACACATAAAGGGTGATTGGGATATTATCTTCATTGGAAATTGAATAATGATAATTGTAGTAATTCAAGACTGTTTTTGACAATAAAGACTCGCCACCTTTTGTAAGCAACCCCTTGCCATTGGTGTCTGTTGGATAAGCTGAATCACAACCAATAATATAATCTGAATATGGCACTAATTGGGACATGAATGCTGGAGAACCTTGATGTGTTGCTAAGATTCGCCATACATATGTTGCTGTAGTCAAATGCTGAGATTCCAAAGTCAACCCCAATTGTTTGAAGTTGTTAACAAATAATTGATGGACAGATTCATCGGAATTGTTTGATGAATCAGTAGGTTCATATTTTGACAATGGTAAAGAGATTTGTCGGACTATCCCACCTTTTGCATTCCATACATCAACAACAAGATCTTGCTCATGTTTGGCCAATGTATTAATTTCTTGCATGAGCAATTCAAAATTAACTGCAGCTGCTTGTTCCTGGGTAGTATTACCACCATAATTGATGGTTCCGTCGTCATTAATAGAATACGAAAAATTCGATAACGAAGGATAAAGCATTGGGAGTTCATGGTTGTTTATTCTTATGATGTAATCAAACCAAGATTCAAAACCTTTTTGGTGTGCAGTAGAATGAGGAATGACATTCAACACTCGGAGGGCATATCCTTTGTTATTGATTGCAGTGGCATTTTTAAAGTAAGAGTCATTGGAAGTTGAGTCCAATGCCGAGCTCCCTTCAAATCTGTCAACAAGTTTTTTAGCAAAAGTAAACATTGATTCGAATTGGTATTTAAAAGGTGTGATTGTTTTTGAACAAATTTCCAATTGTATGTTCAGTTTTTCTTTTGTTTATGAAAAGGAAAAAATAAAAGAGAGAGAGAGGAAGTCACTACCCAGACAAAAGACATGAGTACCCAAAAGATACAATATACACAACAATGGCAGTAGTGTCACCTCTTTCAACTTATAAAACTAGTAGTCACATTTCATTTGGAATTTAATAAGTTGACTACATGCTTGACAGACAAATACCATACAAATTAGTATTTACTAAAGCATATATATATAAAATCATTACGAATCTAAAAAATTAACCTGATAAAAATAATTATTAAAAACAAAATTAAATGAAAGTGAAATCTTTCACGAAATAAGAATTATAGTACATAAGCTAACTAGCATTGAGAGCACCAGCAGCAAAAGCCAAACTCCAAGTTCTACTTTGACCATTATCTAACCACTTGTCGTCCCAGTTATTTGATGCAAAAAATTCATATGATGATTTAGGATCAAATAAAGCTTGGTTTAATCTCAAAATACCAGTCCAGCCACTATCAACATTATCAATAAAACCAGCAATTTGATCTTTCCATTCTTCTTGAACGTAAGAAGTCTTTCTAACCAACGATGAGGAAGGTGTAATTGGAAGCATATGGATACCATGGACATATTCTGGATGATCAGCTGGTGTTCCAAAGAATGTAGTGTAATCAACTTTATTCTCGAAAAATATACCACTGACTTTGTTTGGTAAAATTTGTTTTGGTTCCACAGTATTATCTGATTTATAGTAGAAATACATGTTAAAAGAACGTGCCATAATGGAAATCATCAAACCACCTCTTGCTTCCATCGATTGATCACCGACTACTTTACCCCATAATTTTATAGCAGCAGCAAAATGTAATGATTCGGAACTTGATTCAATGTTCTTGTAAGTGACGAACAAACCAGTTGCCCATGAATGGCCAGAGAACCAGTCAAACATTCTTGAAACAGGGAAATAAGTATCATCGGCAGAAGGATTCGAAGCATCTCTCACTAAAGAGTTCACCCAGTCTTTATTACTTTGAGCCCAAGTACCACCTAATTTCTTATCGACGTAACCAACTATGGCTGCAGCGTGAATAAAGTAACCATAATGGAAATCGTGGTCGTTATAATATGCAGAGCCAAAATCAGCGTTTGGATCGCCGTCTTGAGCAGATGTTGACGTTACTCCACCAAATTTAGTATCATACATCAATGGATAGTATTGTTTGTTCTGCGTGAAAACTTTAAAGGCATCCTTCATTGCGTTTAAGGCATCTTTGGTAACTTCTTCATCCTGTATGATTTCACTAACCACCAATAATATTTGAGCATACTTGTCAAGAACTTTTCCTGAAAAATAATTAGAGTTCATATTCTTCACTGTTGCAGCAATATTTGCTGCCAATTCTTTGTTAGCAGCACTAGCTAATAATTCTAATTGATCCTTAGTGTAGGTCAAACTACCTGTCATATTTTCTGTCCATGGCAAGAATTCCACGTCTTGATTAATTGTTTCACTGAATTCCAATTCATTTGTTAAAAACCCGGTCATTTCACCTTTAGTAGTAGATGTAACTGTAATACCAGTCAATGCATCAAGAGCAGAACCGGTTAATGAATCCATATGATGTGGTAAAGCAAAGACAATTGGGTTATTGGATGAAGATTTACCGGCAGTGGTGTAGCTGAACTTATAACTAGCAGCTGTGCCCTGGGATACACTTCCCAGAACAGTGGCACCGGTAACGTACATACCAGCAGCGGCATCATAGTACTTATCATTATCATTATCTTCAGGAGCAATTGCGACTTGAATAATTAATCCATCAACTGGTTTGGATCCCTTTAAGTTGTAGAAATCTTCGACCTCTAATTTAAAGTCAGTATCTTTATCTGGTAATGTAACGTAAATCAACCATTGAACATTGTTCAATAATGTAGCACGATATTTCAAAACATTGGATAATAAAGCATCAGAAGTCTCAAGAGATAAATCTTTAACTCCGAACAACGAATTCAACAAGGGAGTCAAATTCCCGTTATAAATACCGGTAACAAAACCCATACCTTGAACTAAAGGAATATCCAAATAATTAGACTCATCATTGGAAGAACTTGATAATGTAACCAAGGCAGACAATTCAGCCATTTGAGACACTTTCATATGCATTGAATCTTTAGAAAACGATGTAGCAGAAAATATCAATTCAGCATTGTTAGTTGGGTTAAAGTAATAAGAAGCAACTCCCTTATTATTAGTGTTTATTGATCCAAAAACTCTGTCGGATACATTATTATGTTGAACAGCAAATCCATAATAACTTGTTTTACTCCAATAAAGTCCGTATGGCAATGGATACACCATGAAATCTTGATTACCAAGTAATAAATTGGTATAGAATTTGTTGGTTCCAATTGGTTTACCGTTGTTGTCGACACCAGCAGGAATTGTTAAAGGAATTTCACTTCTTGCGAAAACTGTTGGTGGAGCGTTGGTATCTATTGCTTTGAACAAGTCACCTGAGTAATTGCTAGCAGTTTCGTCACTAGACCCTGTTTCAACACTTTCTGAACTTGAACTGGAGTCGGCTTCCGAGCTTAAACTGGAGCTAAGTTCAACAGAACTGGAAGAACTGTGGTTAAGTGAGCTATCAGATGTTGTTGCAGATGCTAATTCAGAAGACTCTGTAGTAGATGCGATTGATGAGGAATTTAAAAATGAAGTGCTAGATAACAATTTGGAACTCGATTTTTCAAGCACCATAGAGGATTCTTCTGAAGAATTTCTCATAGTACTTGACACCCGCGATGAGTTTGTGTAGCTGAAATCTGGCACCAACGAAGTAGGCTTGGTAATTGTTGTAAGAGTTGAGTTCGTAATGGAAGCTAATTGATTTATAGTTGAAGTAAGACTCAAGCTAGATCCATTCTGTGAATTATTTGATATATCGGATGTGACAGTGCTTTTAACCTTATTAGCACTAGTCGATATAAAGGAAATAGACCCATTGGTAAAAATGGAAGAGTGTTTAGAATTTGGCAAAGTTGTTGCTTCCTTTGTAATTGTAACTGCATCTGTGATTAATGATGTGTTAATGGAAATAGTTTTAGTTGTGCTAACAACTGACTGTGAGCTCACTGGATTTTTCTTTGTTGTAGAGACTAAGGAAACGGAAGTGGAGGGTGTATAAGTCGTTGACGGTAAAGATGTAGCACTAAATACTGTTGAAGTGGTAGTTAGTGCAGTTTTCACACTAGTTGTCTTCAAAGTCACAGCACCATTGGAGCTGGGGAGGGCTTTGTGAGTGAAAGACTTTGTATCAGCAATAGACTTTTCTTCATTTTGTTTGGTTGTAGTAGTAGTAGTAGAAGGAGACTCACTGTGAGAAATTATGGTGGAAAAAGTTTTTACAGTGCACACCTTTTGGTTGCATATGGTAGTGCTCGTGACAGTAATTTTAGTATGATCAGTTGGAGTTGGGGTATCATGTATGGAAGCTGGTACAGATGACCCTTGTATTTGTTGTTGTTGTTGTGCTTTTGACAGTTGTGTTGGTTGTAGCAGTTCTGATTGCTTTACTTGGTTGTCTGGTTGTTGTGGTGCGTAGACTATCACTATAGGTATACCAGTAGTTAATCCAGTTGGGTTGTTTGGTAATAACTTTTTAGCATAGTTTTCTAAGCAAGGGTTGCTTATATGTGTAGTTTTAGTAACAGTAACGATTTCTTGATGAGCCAGGTTCTCTGCCAAAGCTTGAACGGCTATTAGTGTGCTAAGTAATACGGATTTGAAAAGCATAGCGATATATTAATGTATAACTATGATCTAGAATGATAAATCTTGTTCAATAAATTGAATGGTAGAAGTTGAGAATCAGACCAGTATTTATATGAACGCAATTGAATAGACATGAGAACTGTTTATGAAAAGAAAACCCACCCATTTTGTTTTGCAAGCACCGGAAGGAGCCAAGTAAATAAAACAGAATCATAATAATTAACGTTAGATATTGACACAAAATTTCACGAAAAACAATACGAACACGCTCAATCTGATGCTGGATCTTCTAATTCCGGAAAAGTTTTTTGCTTTTTTTTTGTATTTCATTGTATAACTTGGTATATTGTTTAAGATAATCTCGCAATATAATTATTTGTGTTACACAAGCTATAAAACTATAATGCTGAACGATTTGGAATGGTATTGTTAATTTACAATTAAGTCGATTGTTTATCGTTTAACAACCAGTCTGGTGGTATTTTTTTTTCTTTTCTTTTTTTCTGTCCGCCCAGTAAGTAAAGAAGAATGAAGTGTGAGGTTTTTTATTTATTGTTGCGAAATCAGTTGAACAATAAAATGAAGAGAGAGAGAGAGAAAAAATTATAGACATAATTTTTGTGACACATTATTATTATTGAATAATTATTTTTGTTTTTTTAGTCTTCCTCCAACCAGCAATGCCTTTTGGAAGGTTACTTTTCATCTCAATTGTTAATGACATTGTTAACAATAAGTTACAATTTGATGTTCTTAAGTATAATGTGGTTTAGTAAATAGTTAAGTTACTATAGACCGTACCAGCCAGCAGTGATGACAAGCAATGGTTCTGAATCTAAACTAAACCTTAATCTGCTTTATGAGTTTGCAGGCTTCTATTGCTTTTGATTGTAATAATAGAAGAAAAAGAAAAGAAGTACCTAGATATATGACATAAGATTTGACACCATATTATTATATATGAACAAATTACAAAATATTATTCTAAGAATGCCACCCAACAAAAAAAAGTAAGTGGTGATAATACAATTAGAAAATACTTCAAATATGTTTAATTATTATTATATAAGATGTTACATCTGATTGACAAGACAGTTTGTTATGTTCATAAAATAATAAGTTAATTAAAAGAAAAGTTGTGCACACCACAATTTTTTTTAACTCCATTATATTATATTGTTAGTGATACTTTAAATCTTAAGATCAGAGAGACCAGAATCAATGACGTATAGTAATCATTTATCTAAATCAATGTGAATCAACAAAATCAACCATGTAAATCACGGCATGCAACGTGCATATTTTGATTTAGATGTAGATAATGATGATGATGATGATGAGATGTTAAGAATTTTGAAGGCTGGTTGAAGTTTTTTTTTTCTGTTGTTCGTTATCATTCTTGTAGAATAGTTTATATTAAGGGACACTAAAATAACAATAACTCATATTTGCCAGCAAGATTTGTTTAAAGAAAGCAAAAACAAAGTTTATAGCTTGATCTTTATACATTTAAGTTGTACCTTAACCTTGATTCAATTGTTGAATCGATGACAGAATCTATTCTTAATTCCTTGATTGTCTTATATCATCAAAGGGAGTTTTTGATCTTTAGTATCGCAATAGGCGCAAACAACGACATTTCATTTCGACTTTTTTTGTTTTTTTTTTTTCATATTTTTGTCGCATAATTAGACAAATCATTTTGGTTGGTTGATTGTGCTCCACTTTTTATTTTATCTTTGTAGATTTTTCTTTTTCCTCGGCATTTTTGATAACAACAACTCCAATTTATATCAATGGCACTGGTTGTTGTATTAGGAGCTGGAGTCATTGGGTTGACAACAGCCTTGGAGTTAAAGCGCTCTAATGCTAAACTTGATATAACTATAGTAGCTGACCATTTACCAGGTGACATTGATCACACATACACTTCACCATTTGCGGGGGCCAATTGGCATTCATTTGCAACTCCTGAAGATAAACGTTTACAGGAGATTGATAAACCTGGCTACAAAAAGTTTTTACAGCTTGCTGCAGCTGATCCTAGATCTGGTATTTGGGCAGTAGATAATCTTTCAATGTATACAGATTATGAAGTAACTTCAAATAACGGTAACTATAGAAAGTTCGTTCCCTGGTTCAAGGATTTTGTTGATGGATTTGAGATTGTCGATAAACTGAAATTACCTGAAGGGATAGCTTTTGCTCACAAATTCAAAGGTGTTGTTATATCTGTTCACACATATTTGAATTATCTTGTCCAACAAAACAAGGAGATTGGAAATGTTATTAAAAGAATTCCTCAAATCCACCACATTGAGGATGCTCGAAAGTTTCATAGTTCTGGTAAGAAAGCCGACTACGTCATCAATGCGGCTGGCTTGAATGCATCTAAAATAAAGGGTGTTGAAGATAAAAAGTTCAATTTCCCTGTGCGGGGCCAAGTTTTGCTTGTCAAAAACAATGCTAAAATACAGTTGGGTGTTGAAGGGTTTCCTGGTTTGCCCAATGAAATGTTGTACATCATGCCTAGAAAAGAAGGAGGCACGATTATAGGTGGTTGCTTTTTAGAAGGGAATACTTCAGTTTCAGAAGATAAAGAATTGACTGCGAGAATCATAAAAAGAGCCATCAAATATGCACCAGAATTGGTTGACCCAAATTACAAAAACAACTCCAGTAAAATCGAGATTGTTAAAGTAAATGTGGGGTTCAGACCATTTAGAGAAGATGATGCAAGAGTAGAAGTGGACAAAAAATATAAATGGTTAATTCACAATTATGGTGCTGGTGCTGGAGGATATCAAGGAAGCTTTGGTTTGAGTAAGTTAGTCGTTGACATTATGGAAAAAGAATTGAGTAAATTCAAATCAAAATTATAAATTATTAATTATACAGACTTTCTATACCGTTATCTACATATAATGCCGAGCAATATATCAAACAACTTTTTGCCACCCTCTTTTGCGTATTTCTTCCTATGATCACTATCTAAGTGGTCTGCGACGTAGTCATACGCTTTGTTTTGATTGGGAGAAATCGGGGTTGGTTTATCTGAATATTTGTGAGTCTTGACGTGTACGTCGATCGAATAACCTTGTTGAGGTGAAAATGTACCAATATTTGATGGTTTTTCTGGTGGGACTTTCATTGTAGTATTATTGTAAGAGAATAATCTATCCAAACGTATAAAAAGAAAGCCTTATCTTTAATTTACACATTTTTTTAAAATAAAGGAAAACATAAATCTAGTTGTTAGATTTCAATTAAATTGAAGTCCAGTTTCACTATAATTATTCGTGTATTTAGGCCCAAAAATTAAATCCGTAGCAATCCAACTTAAAAAAAACTGGCATAGTTTGAATCAGCTTGTCACAAACAATGAGATGAATTACTTTAAGCAATATGTAAAGTATTTTTTTAATTGGCTTCGATTATCTCATACAGTATATACTTTCATAAATGTTGATTCTGTTTTTCTTTGTTCATAGGAGTTGATTGTGATAACTGTTGGTATTTGAGAATCAGAGTTTGAGAAAAAACTGAGCTAAACAAGAAAAAAAAAATTTTTCTCCTGTTTAAAATCTCTTGAAAAGTAGTAATTTAGCCAACGTTAAAACCAGATCCTAAAGTATAGAAATGAAAGTTTCTCAAGTATTAAGTTTTCAAGGATCAGTGTCAAGTGCATTGAGAAGACCATGGCAAACTTTTAGAGATGGTACCTTGTACTATGGTCAACTAAAATCTGGCTCAAAGAGACATGCATTAACTGGTAAACAGGGTAACAAACATTACTACAAAGGTACTCGTTCTACAGGTATAGGTAGCTGGGATTCTAGAGGTAGATATCATATCAACTGGGAAAAGGTGAGAACGTATGTGGTTCCAGAAGGCTTGAACAATACTGAATTGAAGGCATTGGTATCACCAAAATCACCAAAATTCATTCAGCAAGTGGTAGGTTACCGTGATCATTTTAAAAGTCCTGAATTGGCATTTCATAATGCAAAGGATTTCATTGAATATGGTGCCAACTATAGCGATGTGGACTTGGAACAGGAAGGCTACATACATAGAATTGTGCATCCTGATATATTAGAAGCAGAAAGAAAAGAAAACATGGACGTCGAAGGTATAAAGAACTAGCTGATATATATATATATTATAGGTATGATAAAGTATAGTTTTGTAAATAGTAATGACATGAAAACAAGAAATATTTAACTGAGTTTGACATCATAGATGATATTGGAAATGCTCAGAATACGCGTATAAGCTAGAAAAAAAAATTATAAAAAAACACAACACACTGTTTTCAACTTTTTCAAACCTAGACAAACTCAACTAAATTCAGAACATTATGTCCCAAGAAGAACAGTCCGGGCATCTTTCGCCTCAAGAACCAAGAGAAGAAGCGTTGACAGTAACTTCTCAATCAGAACCTTCTGCAACTACACCAAAACTGGACGATCAGAATGCAGCTGACCCACAACCAGAACAACAACCTCAATTGAATCAAGAACAAGATGAGTTTCAAAACAATCTCACTTTACCTATTTCCAAAATTAAGAAAATTTTCAAAATGGATCCTGAATACACCGGTGCATCTGCAAGTGCAGTATATACTGCCGGTCTAGCTACAGAATTGTTTGTTCAATATTTTGCTGAACAAGCAAGTTTGTTGGCCAAGATGGAAAAACGTAAAAAGATTCAATATAAAGATTTCTCAAATGCAGTAGCTAGTCATGATGCGTTAAACTTTTTAAGTGATACTATACCTCGAACTCAACCTATTGGTGAATTAGTTCAACAAAAGAAGATAAATGTAAAACAAACAGCACCGAAAACGACCAAAGATAACGGTGATGTCAATGCAAATCCTCAAGTTGGTGATATTGTGAAGAAAGATTTGTTGGTAAAGGGTCAACAAACGTTGAATTTTCCAATTGCAAACTCAGCGTCACTGAAAACCCCTGAAGGGCCTGTTAAGAAGTCGGTCATACTGAATTTGGTAACAACTGAAGATGATAGAAGTACAAAAGATGGTGATGATGACGTAGTAATGAAAGATTAATGTATTTTATTGTATTTATAGAAGAAGAAAAATATAAGGTCAGGTCTTACGTTGTATTTTTAAGAACTTCTAGTACGCCGATTGTATCCCTAGATAAAGGAATACTTTGAGGAATTTGCAATTCATAGCACAATTTGATAATCTCAAAGCGGTGAATATCAGGGATCATTTTTTCATAATTTTGTACACCAGTAATTAAAAACGTTACTAGTGATGTCTTTAGTAATGGATAGTTTCTGAAAGTATATATCGCTTTTTCAGAAACAACTAGTTGCTTTTGTTCTCTAATATTAGTTGTTGATGTGACTTCTCTTTGGCGCACTAGTTTTGAGTGTCGAGATATGAATTCCCAAGCTTCCTGAAACTTTTTACTGAAGAAATGTTCATATCTCCTTTTATCCTCTTCTAATATTTCAGTCACCAATTGAAGGGCCTCGGTCATGACACCAATATCTTCCGAAGCATATTCACCATTGCTTTCAATACTTGTAGATAAAGATTTTGAACCTGTCACTAAAGCAATTAGCATCTGCCAATTTAAGGCTAATACAGGTAATAATAATTTGTAATTGGTGCAAAGCAAAGGCAATAACAATCTTAGTGTTTTGATAATTTGTGTTTTCAATGTGTAAGATTCCTGTGATACCAATGTAAAACCATAATTAAATATTCGTAGTAAAATCATATAAATGTCCTTTGAGACGGGTGAGCTCCATATTTCCTCTTTTTCTTCTTCTTTTTCTCCATTGTCATCAATATTTGATTCATCCTCCTCTTCTTCGTCATCAGAATCTGCATCCATCTCCGAAAAAGGCAAGTCAGCTTTTCTTTTAAAATACTCCTTGTTACTATCATAACCTTCATATTTATCGACCATTTTGTTTGACTCGTTAAGTAGTTCCAATAGTTGATCCTTATTGGTCATTCCCCATGGCTTATACAATGAAGTGTTTGTTTTCGAAGACTCCTTAAATTCAACTTTAAGTTGACTGTCGAACTTATGATGGATCTGATCTATCAAAGCCTCAAACACTATGAAAAAACTTTCAACGAGTTTATTGTAACCATGAAAGGAGTCAAGTATCACAAACATATCAGTCAAAACATCGTGCAATTGATTCGACTCCAATAATTGGATTCCGGCAATCTTTACAATGATCAAAAGAATACCTGGAAGCATTGGGGTTAAATTACTAGCCACTGACATCTGCAAGCTTATGCTGTCAATAAGATAATCCAGATTATCAGAAATCAAGTTGACCATCGAACCATTATAATATGTATCCAATACCACTTTCAACGTCGACTGTGCCTGTAATTGTATTTCTGGCATATCATTATACGTTAATGCTTGAAATACTGACAACAAATGATCCATCAAAAAATTGGTTCTAAACTGATCAAGTGGGATCGAGCCAGCAACAACTTTAATTGATTGTAATGCTGCATTGTAAGCTAGGATATAAGTTTGTGAAGAGTACTTTTCTTGGTTCTCGGAAATCTCTTCAAGTAACTCTTCTGCCCTTGATAAAACTAAAAATGACATTTCTTTGGTATCATCATCTATTTCCAAATCTTCATCATCATCTAAAACCAAGTATTTTCCTAAATCAAAATTGATCACTTTGCCAAGGGTTGATCGTTTGTAATAATTAGAAGCAACCCAAAGAGAGGTACTTTTAGTAATCATGTCATTATCGTCAGCTAATTCAAAAATATTCTCCAATTCTGTTAACGTTGAACTGTTGCTAGCTTCGTACTTTAAGCTTGATAAATAATTAATAAAGTTCTGTAGTATTGTCTCTGAAAACTTAGAACTTATACCAATTAGTGTATTACCAGAAGAGTTATTAATTTCATTGGTATTCCAATTGCGGGAAATTGTTTTCAAATTATGAATATAAGCCCTCTTGTCCTGTTCTTTCTTCGATGGTTCTTGTTTTACAACACCTTTTGCATTAATGTACCCAGGTAATTCGATCGAGTCTAGTTGATTTGTCATTGAAGACGTTTCGAGTAACCCACTAGCATTAGAGCTTTTGATCGGTTTGGAACTCTCGAATTTGAACCTATCCGCAACATATTCTGTTAATAGGGCCAAACATCTTTGTTTCAATGAATCCAAGTCCTCAAAATCAAGTTTTACTTTTCTTGATAAACATAACAAAAGACTAAAATTGAACATCATTGATGCTACAGTTGACGATATCTTATCTTCATCTAAGGCAAAAACAATCCCTGATAGTTTATTATCAATTAAATCAGCAAGTTTAGTTTTAACTAATTCGAAAAGAACTTCCTCTTTGTTGGTTTCACCTTCAATAATCATGCAAAGCGTATTTGATAGTTTGTTGGTTTTATCGGCCATTTCTTTGTTGTCTTCAGATGTTACGTATCCAAGAATTGATACTATGTCAATTGCCAATGACGCAAATTCTTTAAACAAGCTGTTGAAACAATTTTTCAAAATAGTCTCAACAAATCCAAGAATCTCATCGTATAGTTCTTGCTTGGATCTCAACCGATGTCTATTTCTTGATCCAAGTAGTATCGACTTAAAAATGATTATTAATGATAATTTCAATTGTTTGGAAGTGGCTTTTAACCATGCACTTGATCTATGATCATTCTCTGTAATAGTGACATCTGAATATAATGAATTGTTGTCCAAAGTCTCATTGTCGTCGTCCCATCCAACATGGATTTCTGAAATATCACTTATACCTTCGTTCAACTCGATTTGGGCATCTAACTCTTTATCATTAAAGGAAGCGCATATGAAACCTGATAATAATCGCAAGGATTGGATTATGATTTGATAATTTAAATTTAAATTTAGTGATATAAATTTAGTTATAGAAGAAACAATACCTGGAAGAATTATTGATATCTGACTCGAATTCAAATACCTTTTCACGTTGGAGATTAAACTAAGACATTTGAGGACCAATTGTATTGTATCTTGAGATTCCACTCGCAGGCCGACTATGATACTTAAACAAATAGTTATGACATTGCTTATAAACAATAGTCTTTTTTCAGTTAGGGATTGAAAATATTCCTTGTTCAAAGTGCTCGTAATAGTATATAATACAGAAACTGTTGCTATTTTGAATTGTATGGATTTCTTTGTTATGAGTAATGGTTCCTTGTTCAAATCTCCACTGGAAAGGTATATCACTAAAGGAAGTAACTGATCGGTAAGAACAAAATTAACGTTGAAGCTCCAAGAGTATTCAACTAGGAATCTAATTATTCCGAACAAATGCTGTATAATTGTATCATCTAAAGCCGGCTGTTTCAATATATTGGATAAAGGGTAAAAGATATAATCTGCTAGCTTGGGCGATAGCTGATAGATTCTAAAATTTCCATCCTTATTATACTCATCGTGGTGCTTTTTAAGAATGTCTTCCATTGATATCATCAAATTGACAACTTTGTTTGTGTTGAATGGTTGCAGAGTTGAAGCTTCTGATAGTTCTATGCAAACCGGCCTTATTTGGTCAAATAACAGCAGAGATAATAATCTCTCATTTTGAATCAGTTCGTTGGAAGAAGCAGATAATTGTGAACTTGATGTCATTACGACGTGTTTGTCGTGGTTTTTCACTTTAGAACAACCCTAGAAGCATGTTTTATTAATGATTTCCAAGTTATAAAGGAAAGAAGTCGTGCGAAGCATTAGGTAGTGCATACAAAAATGAGATTCGTGATTTTAAAATGAGCTTGAAAAGATTTTGTATGTTGGAAAAGTTAAAGAGAAAAAAAAATTTTCACCAGAATATTTTAAACTCTTTCTTCCTTAATAATTATAAACAAGAACAAATAATAAGTATGTCAACCCTTTCAATTTAGATTGCCCCATGAAGTTGTAAGTAACTTCATATCTTTGAGTCTTATTTTTTTAAGCATGTGGATGCTTCTTAATCTGGTATTTTGGAATCAGTACATTCTTTGGTTGTTCATTACAGTATGGTTCACTTCAAATATTTATTTTTTTTCATTTGGGAGAACTGCTACTGTAAAGATACATCTAGCTTGACTCAGCTCAAACTATGGATTCAAACTTTATTTCAACAGTATAAGGATAGTTTCCAAGAGAATACTGATACCCATTATGTCCTGTTTTTTTTAGTTTTATTTTGCTCATGACTCCGATGTTCTGTTGGACACTCATGTGGCTGATCTAAGTATAAAAAATTAGACTCTTTGGTTTTTGTATACTAACTTCATTTTAGCATAAAATAAAATGACTAGAACCTCCGTCTTAGCTGATGCTTTAAATGCTATTAACAATGCTGAAAAAACTGGTAAACGTCAAGTTTTGATTAGACCATCTTCAAAGGTTATTATCAAATTTTTAACTGTTATGCAAAAGCATGGTATGTATTTTTTTTTTGGAAACATTGGACAATTATTTGATTAAAGAATTCTATTCACTTTTTATTTATTTTTTTTCCACCCGAATTGATAACTGGATGGCTTGATCGGTGTTTTGAATAAAAACTATCAGTCCCTTTCTGTCTTTTAAGTATTCGGAATAACAAACCGGGAAATGCTTCTTACACGATGGATAACATTTCAATTGTATCGATCGTTTACTTTTCCTGTACATCTTTATACTATTTTTTTGTTCCAGTTTAATCAAACTTTTTGCCAACAACAAAACCAAAAAAGGAAAAAGAACTCATTACTAACAAACTTGAATTAGGCTATATTGGTGAATTTGAATACATTGACGATCACAGATCAGGTAAGATTGTTGTTCAATTAAACGGTAGATTAAACAAATGTGGTGTTATCCAACCAAGATTCAACGTTAAAATTAACGACATTGAAAGATGGACTGATAACTTGTTACCAGCTAGACAATTCGGTTATGTCATCTTAACCACTTCTGCTGGTATCATGGACCATGAAGAAGCTAGAAGAAAGCATGTTTCAGGTAAAATTTTGGGTTTCGTTTATTAGATGATCGGGATTGGTATATATTATATATCATTTGTATATTAGTTAAAATAATTTATATTTCAAAGTAGTTAATTACATGTTGTAAAGTAGTAGGATCAACAATGCTGTTTTGTTCAAATAGAAAGAGAAGAGTGTGTTTGTTTGAAGGGAAAGTGGACTAACTGTGGACTTCCAGTCAACATTTTATTTGTGGTTTGTTTTCGTGAAACAACACAATCCAATGATGCGAATACTGAACTCTCTATTTTTTTTCTTTCCTATTTTCTATGGTGATACTTTCTACAAGTCTACTTTTCTCTGATCAATGACATTCTTTGAATCACTTAAGTTTGTCGGATCGACGTTATCCTGGACTTTGAGAGCAGGCTGCATAGCACACTTGATACATGAAAATGTCTATGAATTCACTGAAACTCGAGGCGAATCAATGTTGCCAACATTACAAAACCAACACGACTATGTTCATGCGTTGAAAAAATACAAATATGGAAGAAATTTAGTAATGGGAGATTGCATTGTCGCAATCAAACCTAGTGACCCTAGTCATAGAATCTGTAAACGGATTACTGGGATGCCAGGGGATATGATTTTGGTGGACCCATCCAGCTCATCTGAACTAACCAATAGCCCAAATGAAATAATACAACATGATGGATATAACAAGTACATTCGAATACCAGAAGGTCATGTGTGGTGTACTGGTGATAATTTATGTCATTCATTGGACTCACGTTCCTATGGTGTGGTGCCTATGGGGCTCATTACAGGGAAAATTGTTGCTGCCAATTCTATGAGTGAGGGAATCTCCACATTATACAATTTCAGATGGATAACAAATACGCTACAGGATGAGTGATATATATATATATATGATGATTCAAGGCTTTGTTTGTTTTTGTTTTGTACCTTTTCAACGAAATATAGATGTTTCTATTTAATGATTTATAGAATAAGGATATAGCGTGTTATTGCACAAGCTTACTTGCCTAAAGCACGGTTTTTTGCTAAACTTCTCAAAACGCTGACTCCAAAGTAAACACATGGAATGCTCAAAATAAATCCGTAAAACAAAGTGGTGAAAATTGATTGACCCAAATAGTACTTGACAAAATTCAATTCAAACCCCAAAACTGAAATCAAAAAGCTAACGTTGTGTAACAATTGAACTTTACTAATAGTCTTGAACGTTCTAAATAAATTATCAATTCCAATAAAACCAACCCACGAGCCAAACAAACCAAGAAGTAAAGTAAAAGCTGCAATTATAAATACAACTGGCACAATTGGGTTAACAGTCCTCTCATCCTCTCTGAAAATGTGATGGATCTCTGGTTGTATTCCAATTCTTGGTTTAGCCTGGTACCTGCTTGTACTCTTAAACTCGGGACTTGGCAAAACTTCAACCAATCTTCTAATCATGTTATTCTTTGATTTTGAGTCGGCAATTACAATAGTCAAAACTAATTTGTCTTTAGTTTTCAAAACTTCCGGGATTGAAAGTGCTTTGATGTTCAACTTGATTTTCGATTCTTTGACCACAGGAACATAATGCGTAGAAATAGCTGGGTTTTTGACATCTGCCAAACTAACCATAATCTGCTCAGGTTTACCCTTGATATCTTTACTTTTTAAGTCAATTTCTATTATATCCTTTGGAGAATTGATTGTCAATTGTTTAACTTCTTGAGTATTGAACTCACCAAGGGTAATCTTTTTGTCATTGATTTTAATTGATCCTGTCAAGTCTGTGTACGCAAGAGCGCAAACAAGTAAATTGAAGATTGCTATAAATACTGACGTTTTCATATTGACTCGAATGTATCGTTACTATGATTGGTTAGTCTCAAGTTACCTTTCAAGTGTTTAGTTTCTATTCGTTTTCTGTTTTTTTTTTTCAAACTCTCTTGTTATTTGACGTGGTCGAAATTTTCATAGCCCAGTAGTCTCGCCTTCGCGGTTTTGTTGGAATTGGGAAAACCATTATTGTACCAAAGTACACACAACATCCCTTGATACTAGGTGCTGCAAAATATGACTCCTAGGTGAATATTAATCCCTCAAGAGCATTGTCCTCCACTAAATCAGAACTTATTAAATAGGAAATCATATATATTGTTCCACTAATAATCTCCAAAACAAATATAATAGGGATAAGAACAATACCTAGTACCTCTTTTCGTTAGTCAAGAAGAATGCTAAATCTGCATGAGGCAGTTATACATACATGTTAAAACAAAGAGGACAAATAATATGAAACCCACAAAAAGTAAACTTATTGCAGAAACAGCAAACATTGTTAGAAACGAGTTAGTGCCAGATAATGAGTTTTGTATTCCCAATTTGATGTGTTTTTGGTGTGGTTGTGGCTAAAAAAGAAAATATGTGTGGACAACAAAAGGTTGTAAATACTGTATTCAAGTTGGTCAGCTTGCAAATAGCAATATCACAAGAGGTTTTTGGAGTGATAAAAATGATGACTTTTTATTGTGTAATTTACTTGACTTGAAGTTAATTATTTTTCATTTTAAAACGAACACATTAGTTTGACACTAGATTGTTTAAACGAATAATAAGGAAGAAACATTATTTCAATAATTGAGCTCTACGAAATTGGTGATTGGTTAGAAGAACTCCAAAGACATGAATCTCCCTGTGCCATACAAGTAGTGCAGTGTTGATATTACTGCTTTGTTTTATTGTTTTAATTAAAAGTCTTGTTATCTTTATGGACTGCTAGGCCACTTTGATTCCAGATTTTCTTTGCAACATATTGCCATATAAACAAAATTAGTATAAATTTGTCACAATTCTTTGAGTAAACTATTGGTTGGTACACAGAAACCATACCTTTTTGTTACCATTAATAGTTAATACTCTTCTTCAATAAACTGCTTACTTACTAAGTGAAAATTCCATTATATATCAATTGTGAATGGAACAGTTGACTACTTGACCTCTTTAAACCCAAGAAAAGTAGATTTGTTTTCAAGTTCAGCAAATATATTTATAAGTATATAAATGTTTAGGGGTGAAATTTGTGTAACATTGGAGGGTTGACCGAGTTGGTCTAAGGTGACAGACTTAAGGTGAAGGTTCAAATCCTTCTTTACCAGAGTAATCTGTTGGTCAGTTGACCGCGCGAGTTCGAATCTCGCACCCTTCACTATTTTTTTACCAGTATTAATTTTGTTTAATATTATTTTTTCCATCAATTCACACTGTCAGCTATAAAAATACTTACTATTGTACTCAGATTGTTACAAGGGGCATTTCGAGATGAGCTTTTCGGCAAAAAGTGTGGTCTGCTTATCAAAGACTATATTTTGTCAAGTCACACGACGCATTGTTTCTTTTCTTTTTTTTTCTGTGTCTCCAAGATTAACATAAAAAAAGTGTGACGGAACAGAAAAGAAAAATTTCTGCAATTCCATCACATTAATCATCACCGGTTATCAAAACTTCCTGTTCAAACCAACTTTCATCCCCCCTAGTGCAACCAATACATCTATTTAAATCGATCAGTATTTGTTGTACTTTACATTGGCGTATCTATTGTTCCGTTAATTCGAGATTACAATATCGTTTCACCAATCAAACTAATACAAAGTATTTAAGCTTGTATTACTAAGCATATTATGTCGCCATCAACATCTACGGCAGTACAGGAGTATATTGGACCAAACTTGAATGTTACATTAACATGTCCTGAGTGTAAGATATTTCCACCTGATTTGGTAGAGAGGTTCAGCGAAGGTGACATTGTCTGTGGCAGTTGTGGGCTAGTATTGAGTGATCGTGTTGTGGATACGAGATCAGAATGGAGAACTTTCAGTAACGATGACCAAAATGGTGATGATCCTTCTCGTGTTGGTGATGCAGGTAACCCTTTATTAGACACAGAAGACTTGTCCACAATGATTTCTTATGCTCCTGATAGTACCAAAGCAGGAAGAGAGTTAAGCCGAGCCCAATCTAAATCTCTAGTCGATAAAAAAGACAATGCATTGGCTGCAGCATATATCAAGATTTCTCAAATGTGCGATGGTTATCAATTGCCTAAAATAGTTCTGGATGGGGCCAAGGAAGTCTACAAAATGGTTTATGACGAGAAACCATTGCGAGGAAAATCACAAGAGAGTATCATGGCAGCTTCTATCTTTATTGGTTGCAGAAAGGCCAATGTTGCTCGTTCATTCAAAGAGATATGGGCTTTGACTAATGTGCCTCGTAAGGAAATTGGTAAAGTGTTCAAGATCATGGACAAGATCATTCGTGAAAAGAATGCAGCCAACCCTAATGCTGCATACTACGGTCAAGACAGCATTCAAACCACCCAAACTTCGGCCGAGGATTTGATTAGAAGATTCTGTTCTCACTTGGGTGTTAACACACAAGTTACAAATGGTGCGGAATACATAGCCAGAAGATGTAAGGAAGTCGGGGTTTTAGCAGGTAGATCGCCAACTACAATTGCTGCAACTGTAATTTACATGGCTTCACTAGTGTTTGGATTTGACTTACCTCCATCCAAGATATCTGATAAAACTGGTGTCAGTGATGGTACTATCAAAACTTCATACAAGTACATGTACGAGGAGAAAGAACAATTGATTGATCCATCTTGGATAGAAAGTGGTAAAGTAAAATTGGAGAAAATACCAAAAAACTAATACAGCGGTGTCGCCACTGTTAATCCTTTACCCTCTTTTTTTTTTTTGCTTATGACGAGGATTCTATATATTGTAACAGGTTTGTATTATAGTTTGATTAATAGGTTTATGAAAAATGAAATAATAAAAAAAAAACCGAAACTAAAAGGAATTAAAGAGGTGTATGAAAACGTGTCGTACAACGTTTGTAGTAAACGAGTACTACTAAGTGGTTCTATTTAAAAGAGAATCAAACAAACAAACGGACCATAGAAAAATTATGAACTCATTTTTTTTTTCACTTTTTCTAACATCCCCTTTTAGAATTCCGTTGCACTGTGTTTATTCAGTTCTCTCTTTTTTTTTTCACTTTTCTGTACAACTATAAAATTAATCAAGTGGTCAATGATTTCGAGATTTGTCAGAACTTTAGCAACGTCGGCCAAGTTTCAGGATGTTGTGATCATTGGAGGAGGACCTGCAGGTTTAACGTTACTAGCAGCATTGAAAACTTCCCCCAAAACTAAGCATTTGCAATGTACACTTATTGAGGGTTCTTCATTGGACAATGTTCGAAAATTTCATAACGATCCACCAGCAGACTATACAAATCGAGTGATTTCTCTTACTCCAAAATCAATTGAATTTATGCAGAATAAAGTTGGGAGTTGGGATTTTATCCATGAAGACAGAGTAAAAGCGTATGATGGGATCATAGCTTATGATTCACAAGACGCAAACTCGAGAATTGAGTTTGATATTAGTACAATCGGACAAAGCACGTTAGCAGCAATGTGTGAGGTTATTAATATACAGAGCTCATTGTTGGCTAAAATTGAAAGCCTCCAAGATAAATCAACTACCATTAAGGATAACACCAAGGTTGTGGAGATTGTTAACCCAATAGAACCAGATTTGGATAATCACAACTTGACTGAAATAGATACCAATGTTAGTGATCCTAAATTGGATTGGCCAATTGTCAAACTAGAAAACGGAGAAACAATACAAACGCGGTTATTGGTGGGGGCAGACGGGTATAATTCTCCTGTGCGTAAATATGCCCATATTGAGTCAAGAGGCTGGCAATACAATACCTTTGGTGTTGTTGCTACAGTGAAATTGCAATACGAAGATTTCAGAGCAGTGGGATGGCAAAGGTTTTTGACTACAGGCCCCTTGGCTATCTTACCGTTAAGTGAAGACAATGCCACTATTGTTTGGTCCAGCACTCCGGAATTAGCTGACTTGCTTTTGAAAGTAAATGAAAAAATATTCCCACATCTTGTAACTGCTGCAATGGTGTTGGAAGAAGTTGACTTGAACTACATTTACAGTGTGTTGCAAGAAGATCCAAATGATTTTTCTGTATTAAAGGACATTGAATGGCGATTATCCAAATTCAATCCCGAAGAATTGGAAGAACGATACCCATTACCAGTTGTTGATGTATTGAGTGGCTCCCGTGCTAGATTCCCATTGAAAATGTCTCATGCTGATACTTATGTTGCTCCAAGAGTAGCATTAGTCGGAGATGCTGCACATACGATACATCCATTAGCTGGTCAAGGATTGAACATGGGACAATCAGACGTGGCTGCTTTGGTTGAAGCTTTGGAAAAAGGGATTGATCGAGGTATGGATATCGGTTCAACTTTGGTTTTAGAAAATTACGTTGCTAATGCTTGGCCCTCAAATCATGCCTTGCTAGGCATCTGCGATAAACTACACAAAATATTCTCAACTGATTTTTACCCGTTGGTGTGGGCAAGAGGATTTGGGATGAAATCTATAAATTCATTTGGTGCTATTAAAGAGTTAATGATGAAAAGCATCAGTGGAAGATAGGTTCTTATAGTGTAGTTTGTTATATTAAAGATTTTGACTCCTTCTAATTCTTCGTTAACACATATGTCTCAGCTCTTAAGGTTGCACTTTTCAGCGACCTCTTTGGTTCCATGTCAATAGGTTTATTCTTAAAGACTGCTTTTCAATAGTATGGTAAAATCTGATGAACTTGTATAAATTTAAGATAACGTGGAATGTCTGGACTCTACACGCGTTTTCCATTCCTGTACTTTTTTTTACTCTTTGCTTTTGATCTATTTTTTTTTTTTCAAAGGTATGGTCAACTTTCTTTCTTCGTTTGCTCCCATAAATCTTTCCATCAAATAATCAATCGTGATGCAATTCTTGTCTGCTAAAATCTTGTTATACATCAGGGTCTTTGCCTTGGTTGTCATATCTTTCTTTTTAATCAAAGATCCTGATGCTTTGTCAATGACGGGCTTCATCGTGTTATTGGGACAAGCAATGCAAGTTCCATTGATTAGACTAACACCCACAAATCCATTACTAGGAATGGCTTCCATTGTATTTATTTCCTTGGCCCTAAGTGACTTGATTCCATTATTGGCCGAAAATTGGTCTTATTTTGAGAACTTGGTTCCTATCAGATTGCTGGGATATTTCTGTTTAGCAGCATATATTTATTTTGTCCCTACAAGTATAGTTAGCAACAGCTTGGTGATAACATACGTATTGTTCGAGATATGGGGTAATTTCTTAATCTATAATAATTTGAGAGATGAAAAGTATTACCGTATGAAGAAATTTGTGGAAGAAAATAGCGAGGCCATTAGAACAGCACACGACGAGCAAGTCAGGGTAGTTGAACTAGATGAATAGTGATATACAGTGGTTATATTTATACCTGAATGTTATAGTACTTTTCGTTAAATACTTGTACATATACTATACAAAATTTTGGATCGACCAATCCAAGCATTCTTCGATTTCATTGAAATCACTGAACCCAAGCTGTAGAACGTTAATACCATTGACATTGTTCTTAAAATCGTCTTCTGTCTCAAATCTAATAATTGTCATATTGATGATTAGATTGACAAACAGCTCATTAGTTGTCAATTGTATGTTGACGTCCAACATATTAGAGGTTTTGTTGCATAAAACTAAATGGAACTTTGAAATTGGCTTTTCAATTGACTTTTGGAATGGGTTTTGCTTTTTGCTTCTTGTGGCTAAGTTAATAAACTTCTCCACATCTAGTTTGGAATAAGAAAGTTCACTCTCATGAGCGTGCATTAATCGATCTAAAACACTCTTCATATTTAGCAAATTTAACTCATGCCTCATATTACCCACTAACGGACGCAAAATCAAAGGATGGGAGTTACTCTGCTTCCATTTAGTCAATGCTGTTGGAACCTTCTGTTTCAATTTGAGATTGTATTTGTAATAACAACAAAGCATAAGTTTCAAGTAGTTTAAAATAAGCTGACACTTTTTATTGTGTAAGGTGGAATATTCATTTACATTCTGGTAATAGTTTTCTAGTTCCTCCTCATTCAACTCATCATACACGATAGACTCTATTTCAATAATAATGTTGTTGATTTCAATTATTATTTTATTCGATATGATTGACACATTGTAGTTTACCAACAATTTGGCCTCGCGTATCAATTGATGAAACAAGTCCTCCTCAAATAAAAAGAATCTAGCCTTTTCGATGTCATTAATTATGCTTTGCTTGCTTTTTTCAAAATCAAAATTAAAAATTGACTGTCCTGTAAGCATATAGTCCCCATCTATTTGGCTCAAAATTTTCACTCTAATAAATCTCGAAACTTTTTCTACAATTTTAGCATTGTTGATTGACGATATGGGGTGAAATGAGATTTCTCCTGTTTGGTTGTCCTTGCGTAACAATGCCAACCCTTGGTCGTGAAAATTTGATCCTGAATCTCCATACCCATATTTCACTCCTATTGCTCTAGCATTATTTTGGGGGTCCCTCATTCGAAATAGAACCTCGTCGTTGGCAAGCACCAAATTTATCATATTCCAATATCGTCTTTCTTTGATAACTTGATCGTTTAAATTAGTACTAGCTTCTCTGAAAAGATCGGTTATCTTTCCAAGTGACTCCAATTTCCATCCTTGTCCAAAAGAATCAGTAGCCTTACTCTCTTGATTATCATTACTATCTTGACCCAATCTATCCGAATTTAAAGATGTCGGTTTGACAAATTTTGACAAGTGTGGTGAAATGGTAGATTTTGCCAAACTTGGTTTCACTGAAGATATTAATAAGGATACAAAATCTAAGGAAAGTTGGGTTTCATTAAGTGCATTGTTTATATTTTTCGATAATTCAAACTTGTGTTTATTGAACACTTCTTGTTGATCTGCTTCAACTGTGTCCTCTCTACTTTCTTCAGTGTCTAAAGCATCCTCTTCGGAAATCTTCAATGAATTGTCTATTTCTTTTCTCAAAGAATCCTCCGTCACATTCAAAAATGATTTACGTTCAAATAAAATTCGTGGAATTAGTTCCTCAAGTTTCAATTTATCTCTTGGTCAAGGTTAGTAAACTAAAAAACAGAACCAAAAATACCAATAAAGTTAGAAAGCAAACATACTCATCTTGTAAGAATGGATCTATATGACCAGTATCATTTAACTCTAGGTCTATGTTAAACTGTTTTTCCACCATGTCTTGATGAAGAATCGGTTGTTTAAGATCTATTGTTATTATTATGATTATACTTTTTTTCTTTTTTTTTTCGCTGGTGAAAATATATTATTGATCATATTATCCGGATAAAGGCAAAAAAAAAATATATCTTGTATTACACTCTAAAAATCCTATACAAAAGGTTCTTAAACTTTTTAGTTGATTTAATCCATAAAGTCATCCAAATCTCCTTCTTCAATAGCTTTCAATAATTCAACTTCCTCACTTGGTTCAATTTCTTTGTTGGCATTTTCTTTTTCATTATCATTTGGATATCTCATGGATTTGACACTCTCATTATGCAATGACAAACAGAACTTAATTCTTTGGTCAAACTCTGCTTGAGGCAATTTTGTAGAGTACACATCCAACAATTCTTTACTTTGCATGTATCCCTTTTGATGGTTGATGCTGGCCTCTATGACACCATCTCTTATAGCTTTGGAAACAATGTATTCTGTTGATTCCTCAGAATCCAAATGCAATTTGATGCATATATCCTTTAACGATATTTTGGAGTATGACAATGATATGATTCTAATACCTGTCTTTATAACGTTCTGACGTAATCTAGAAACCAAAGTGAAATTGTCATCCTTTTTGAAGTCAGCTTCAAACTTGTGCAATACCTCACCAAATAACTTAATATCACCCAATCTCACGGCCTTAGTAACATTGAAGTAAGGTTCCAAATTGCCAGACTTGTTTTTGAAAACTTTCAATTCCGGAATATCTCCCATTAACAATTCAATAACAATGCTCAATTTAGTAGCTGCTTGGACAAATCCGTTGGCTAAAGATGTTTGTGGTGCTTTTCTGATCGCGGTTATAACACACTCATTTGCAGTAGAATAGTCCAACTGGATGGCATTGATTCTTGCCAAATAGTAATAGTATCTAGCAACTAACGCATTACCAGCATTTTCAGGAAATTCGACTTTTTCTACCAAATCAGAAGCTTGACTGATGTCGTGGGTCAATAAGTAATTTCTTAATAGTAATGTGATGACCGATGCTGTTGTTTCTATATCATGTCTCAAGGTGGCTGTTCTCAAACTGTACAGTAACTCTGGACGAATCGAATATAAATCTCCAATCAACTCTTTAGCCCTGCATACATAAAACCATACCTTTGCCTGAATAAAGTCCAATGAACGTCTATTGAATGATTTCATCAATTGGACCACATGTTCTCCTAAGGAATTCAATTCTTCCAATTTACCAGTATCTAAAAGATAAACTTGAACCAAGAGATGTATGTAAAGTTCAATTTCTGGAATCAATGTGGTATTATCAACATCCATTGCATCGTTTCCCACTGAAGTTGGCGATTCATTCAAATACTTTAATAAATATTTTTTTGAGTTATGAGTTTGCGGGTATGTGTTGTTTATGACAGTTGCTAACACTGAATTCCCATTCTTGACCAATTTTCTTCTCAATGGACCCAAGTCTCTGAACACTTTTGAAACGTATCTATTGTCGAAAGTTGTGGCAACTTTACTTAACAAAATAAAAGACTGTTCAATTTCCTTGACCAATGTGTCTATTTCAGAGGATACATCATCTTGCTCAACATCCTTCATTTTAATATCCTTAGATTCTGGCATGTTTCTATGGTTCCACTATGCTGTTCTAGTGTAGTTCTGAGAGATTCAAGTTCTTTTTTAAACTTCAGTTTATAGATTTTTCTTCTTTTTTTTTCCCTCCAGTTTTGGTGGCGACAACATCAACAACAGAAATCTAGTATTCTTTCTCTCACTCATTGTCCTTTTTTTTTGATCAGATTTACACGATGGTCGTCGTGGAAAGAAATACATACAACCAACCTACACAAATCGCTACCATATAATTTTAAGATTTTTCTTTAAAAAAATATCCTCTGTACATCCCTACCAAAAAAGAAAACATTTATTTCCAGCCACGAGTTGGCCCAATCATCGAAGTTATTTTCTTTCGATTGGGGGTAATTTAGTTTACTCAAGTTCTAAGACTTTCCACGGGTTCGCTTTGAACTAATTTTACTAAATCCTTTGAACGCAGTTACTTCTCGCTGGTCCTCGTTCCTTTCTTCCACCTACCTGAGAGTCCCCCCCCTGGGAGTATAAATAAAAGGCTCTGTCACTGAAGTACGTAAACTATAAATAATATGCATAATAATAAAGGTAGATTGATATCTCTATTGTGCTTATTCTCTAATCTGTGGAGATTTCATTCTTTTGTATTGGTTCTCGACTCGTAAAGTGTTCGGTATTTGTCATCACCCAACACTTTTTTTTAAAATGTTTCCGGCTAAAGTCCGGATTGGCAGATTATATTATGTCCACACTATTTTTTGAAATTAATTATCCTTCTCCACCACCACCAATCACTATAAATAGGGAATTCTGTTCCACTTGGATTTTTTTCCCCTTTTTTTTACAAACTCCTAATAAATTGGAATTCCCTTTTTTTATCTTTTCCTTTAACAATAATTCAATCAAGTTTATCTTTCTAATTCAATTGATTTAAATTAGCCATGTCCGCACTCAAATTAGCCGTCCCAGAAGTTCCAAAAGCTCCTGAACTCATTCCAGTTTTCACTTTCAATCTTAAATTGGCATCTGATCCAGCATCCATTTATGTCAACAATGAAAGTGACAAAACATTGAACTTGGCTACAATTGCTAACGGTGAAGTTAAAACTGTTCCAAACAAGTTGGGTCTCGAATTGGACATCCATTCAATTTATGGTACTGACGATTTGAACATTAAAAATTCCGTTTCAACTGCATCATTAGATTGCAAATTATACGGGAAGACAGCTAATGGCAGCGGTGTTTTCATCTACTACCCAGGTAAAGTTCAATTGGATGAAACTTCCATCTCCGTTTTCACAAAGAAAACCAAAGAAGCTGCAATTGAAGATAGTTATGTTACCTGTAACCCAACTTTCTATTTCGATGATAAAGTTGAAGACAAATACAAATGGGTTTTGAAGGAAAACTTCTTTGCTAGAGGAAGATTCGGTAGAGATGAAGACGACGTTTTGTATGTCCAATACTATGTTTACGTTGTTCGTTAGAGTCGCCGGCCTGTAGCAACAACAATAGGAACACCCATGCAGACAACAGTTAAGTAGTATTTTATAGTGAAATCCAAACAAATGAACTACCAAAAAACAAAAAAACAAAGAATAAAAAAATACATCTTACTCCTCTAGAAATAAGAACATTACCTATTTAAAACAACATGTATATATATATTATATATAAGGGATAAAGAATTATTCAACTAATCTTCCCCTGATATTTCATCATCTTTTCCTTTCACACACTCACAAAGAGACACCTTCTCCACTTTGCTTTTAACAACAGGAATTCGATTGGTTAGAAGTCAAAGATTCACCTCTCAAATTCACATTAGATTTGCCCTTGGCATTGGCAGCATTTCCGGCATTGGCATTGTTTGTCATTTGGGCTTTGATTTGTCTTGCCATAGTGTAAAAAGCTTGTTCAACATTGGTCGATGATAAAGCGGAGGTTTCTAAAAATGGAATGTCCAAGGCATCAGCAAATTCTTTAGCAGCAGTATATTCGACGATTTTTTTATCAGACAAATCAGCCTTATTACCAACTAATAATTTCATGACACCACCTGTGGCATAACGGTCGATTTCTTGTAACCATTGTTTGACATTATTAAATGATTCCTGGTCAGTCACATCGTACACGATAATGATACCATGTGCCCCTCTATAATAGGAAGAAGTGATAGTTCTAAACCTTTCTTGACCAGCAGTGTCCCAGATTTGTAATTTGATAGTTTTGCCGTCCAACTCGATGGTTCTGATTTTAAAATCAACACCAATGGTAGAAATATAATCTGGTGTATATGTGTCGTCAGCAAATCTCAATAACAAACAGGATTTACCGACACCTGAATCACCAATCAATAATAATTTAAATAAATAGTCGTATTCGTTATTCATAATTATAAGTAGTTGAGTTGCTGTCTGACTTATCGGTGTGAGAAGAAAATACTCAAGAAATTAAATAATAAAAAAAAACAAGAAGTAAATTGATGACACGGGAACAAACAAACAAAAAAAAATGTCTATATTATTGTGAATGTATGATCTCTCTCTCTCTGTTAAAGTCGTTTACAATACAAAAAATAGAAATATGTACCAACTGAAATCTATACTTCTCTGTTCGACTGTAGAAGTAGTTAATTGAGGCACAAGAAGAAAAAGGAAGAAAGAGAGACAAGAAAATAAAATAAAATAAAAAGTAAAGAAAATCGAATGGCAACAAGATTAACAACGACAACAAACTTCTTGGTGTAGAATTAAACTGTGAGAGTTTCAAGTTTGAGATACAAAAGAAAAGAAAGGAAAAACCTCCATGATAATTTTGGATAAAAATACACTACATACTTAAGTCCTTTTTTTAACATCTTATACACGACTGTTTATCTTACATACTTGATGCATGAGATTTCAATTGATCACCGACAGAATGACGGAGAATACCAATAAGGACCCTTTATTCTATTTTCTCTCTAACTTCCTTAGCTGCTTCTCTAGTTGACTCTTGACCCCTTGCCTTTTTCCTGGCTATCATCACCATTTTATAAAACCAGAATACGTTAAGACTGTTAAGTAAAAAGTTCAAAACCAACAATGAGATCGGCAATAATTTATTCACTTGGTCCAACGAAGCCAACATGTCAACCGCAAGTTGGGAAACAGCATAAAACCCCCAAACTATACGCACGATAAAGAAGGTCACCATGAGTAATATCCCGTTAATAATTATTGTCTTTTCTGAAAAAGTTCCTGCTGGCAACTTGGATGCAAACCAGTTAATATTGACGAATGGAGTACTCAACTCAAAGGTTAAAAATGGTCCAGCCCATGGTTGACAATATGGAACAAACCCTGTTGCAAAAGCGTACATTGCAGCAAATCCGTGAAATAAAAACCCAACTCCAAACAAAGAAAAGTACTTAGCGCACACGTAAAGATCCCAAATAAAGTATCCCACGGTAAGTGCACAGACTAATCCACCAAAATCAGTTGAGCCTAGTAATGAATTGGCTGGATCGTTTAATCTGTTTACCCAGTGTGGGTTGTTCAAATGAGGGACCATAAGTGCAAATGAAACAAAGCATTGCACCATGGAAGTTACATGAACGTCAAAATTCACTCTGGTGGATCTAGATAACTTGGTGTACCGTGGACCCATTATTATGGAGAATATTGGACCAGACAATTGTTGGATAATAAAATAAAATGTAAATGAAGCAAAAATTTCATGCCAATGTTTTTGAAATAGAGTTTTTGGAACTTCAGGGAATGGTCTATATTGTAAAAATGGATCTTCAGTCACTACTGGTATTTTTTCAAGTATATATGAAATCACCATTATTTTAGCAAGCAACGATGCAATAGTCTGTATAAATTGGAAAGATATAATTGAAATATAATAACCAATGAGTGACAGTTACCGTGTTCTTTGATAGAGAAAAAGAAGTATTTATATATAATAGAATAAAGCAAAAAAAAAAAAATTTGGGGAAATTTTTGGGTCTATCAATCTAACCTAATCCGGTGATTTTTTCGTTTTTCCTAAAAATTTTGATCTGTTGTTGTTGTTGAAATTGTATAACCGAATTCAATTCAAAATTCAAATGGAGAAAAAAAAAAAGTTGGTTATTGTCGTTGTTTGCTTGTATTATTCCTCTTTGTGTCTCCCACACTTTTTTAGTCGAGAATTTGTCACAATAAATAGGGGTTTAATTTGGTTTCGTCACTCCATGTTTCAGTAATGCACAAGTATTCATTCTTGTGAAGAGTATGAGGTGATACAATAAAACAGCAACATGAAAGTTTGGGCAATTGTAAGTTCTGCAAAACATAATAAATGCACATGTAGTTTGTTGTTGTGATCGGTTAGAAAAGACGCGCCGCTGGTTAAGAATTGTTGGGTGGGATTGCCAACATAATTCAGGCACGTAAAACAGAAGCCCCATAAAGCCAAAAATTCAAATCCTATCTATAAATAATATACTTTCAATGGCAAGTGTTGTTCTCTTCCATTACACAAACCTTGCAAAATTATATAAAAACTATAAAAAATTACCAATACAATAGAGTCATCTATCTAGATAAGAGTTTATAGCTCACATTAACTTAATTAACATCTACAATTATTATATTGATTTTTCGACTTTGTCGTCAACGGTTGTTTGGTGAGGGCTTTAATTATCTGTTGTCATGATATAAGCATCTAATCTGACCCATCACTTCTAGTCTACGCATGACCAATAGAACATCATTGGTTTCTTTTTGTTTATATTCGTGGCTACCATATGTGCATATAAATATAGTTTAGCCACTTGCGCTACTATTTTTGTAGCAAACAAATTAAAACGAAAAAGAGAGAGGAAAAAAAAAACTTTAAAAAACAGCCAGACATTAGAGACCAATAAATTGAAACAAAAGTAAATAAAAAAAATAACACCAACTACAAGGTTAGCAATCAGATTCAAACACTCTCACAGAAATGGAATTGCTTTCTCAGATCTCGTTTCCCTATTATCAGGAAGATGATACATGTGTCACTCTAAATAAATTGAGTTTTACGGATGAATTGGACTCCAAAAGATCTGTGATTGCCCTAAATGAGAAAAAACAGGTTGACACATTTAACACCATATACACAAACACACAGCAAATAGTTCCCCAATTGGCTTCATATATTGAAAATCCTGATGATGAAGAAAAATCACAGTTTCCATTGTTAATTAAGATAAGTCCAGAGTTTAATAAATTGAAATTACATGTTTCCATCAAACCGGTCGTTGGATTCGAGTCACGATCGTTAATTATTGTGAAATCAAGGGGCGTGACAGATGTTGATGTCTTGAAAAATCAGTTGTATGATGATAACACCCAAGATAAACCCATGACTGAATTGTCAAAGTTGGAGTATAGGAAATTACCAATAGAAGAAAATAACCATAGTTTCCAAAAAATAATAATTAACGATTTTTTCGACCCCAAAATTGTGAATAATACCAAATTGAACATTTCTTTATGGGAACATGATTCAACGTCCAATGAGTTTCGTCACTTTCTTAATTTTAGTGTATGGATCGATAAACTAGCTCCTGTTGAAACGCCGATAAACCGCTCACTGTTTTCTTTGGCAACAAAGGGCCAACCATTGGAAGAAAAATCACCAGAAAGCAAATTGTTTAGTTTGGGTGATTTCAGAAAGGAGTTTAAGATTGATATTGAGGATGGGCCCGAGTTCAGAAAAACATTGACGCGATTGGAAAATAATATCCCCTGGGCTAAGAAAATATATTCTAATTTAGTTGACGAATTTAGGGTATTGGAATCCAACGTTAGGAGGGTGACAACTTCAAAAATCAAAGTAATGGATACTATAGATCAGATTGTTGATCTTGAATCTACATCTTTGTTGAAAGAGTTTGGATTCAAACTGGATTTCCACATAGTATTTAAAGCCATGTTTGAGCCATTTGAAAAGAATCTCAATTTCTTTTTTGAGAATGTTTGTGATCATAAACTTTTGAATAAAATATATGCCAATATCGGGTTTACTCAAATTGATTCGAGTGCTGTTTATTTGGAGCTACAAAAGAAATTTGAAGCAGACTCGAAAGAATATTATAGTTGGCTAAATAAATACCTTTCAAATGAAAAAGAACGACCAGAACTGAAGCTATTAGCCAAAAGAAAAGTTTTTGAATTATCAAAATTTGATTACTTGAACAGCTTAACAAAAGTTACAAATAATCAATATGTGAATGAAGTACTTGAAAACTTTTTCAAATTTCTTAATTTAAAATATGATCCACGTTATCCACGGTTATTGGATTACCATAGTTTCAAGGATAAGAAATCTAACCAGAATCTTCTTGGTGATAATTATCAAATATATATGAATGTGTTGCTAAGATTTAACAGTGAGAGATATCAATTTAGACAGATGATTGAGGCTTGTCAAACTAACGAAGAGTTGACTAATTTGATTCGATGCAACAGACTAAATCATAAACTGGTCTCCACCAGTAGCAGCTCTCCTTCTACATCGACAGCCTCTCCACACAATCTTGTCACTTCCAGTATTGATGAGTTTATTATCACAAAAGAGAACTGGGATCTAATATTTAATGATAGTAAACCCCCTGATAATGAAATTGGTCCTGACGATTCAGAGAAATCGGGAATCTTATTCACTTTAGGAGGACAGAAAAAACAAGGATGGCATAAGGAATGGGTGGTTTTGAAGAAAGGTCAATTAATAGAGTATGCTGATTGGAGAAAAGGCAGAACTCCAATAAATAAACCAATAGAAATAGCTTTGGCAAATGTAAAGGCAATAACTCACGATAAAAGGCAATTCTGTTTTGAGGTATTAACTTCCACGGGTTCAAAGCACGTATTTCAAGCTTTTGATAATGATGACCGTAATAAATGGGTGAAGGCATTACACAATGCTGGGCAATTGATTAATACGAAAAGATTGGAACAAGCCCATGCCAAATCGTTATCGCAGGAGGGAAGAAAGAAAACTATAGGCAAGCTAATCACCGAGTTTAAGGATAAACCTATAATTCCTGGACAAGATAGATCAATTTCACCTATTTCCTTAACATCAAAGGCACCACCAATTGAAAAGGACTATTTGCAAATGGTCCGTTCTGCACCTGATAGTGATAATAGTATTTGTATTGATTGTGGCTCAGCGGAACTGGTAGAATGGATTTCAATAAATACTTTAACATGCTTTTGTATTAATTGTGCTTCGTGTCATCGAAATATAGGTTCACACATCACCAGAATAAGATCCTTGAAAATGGACAAGTTTGAGAATGAAACTGAATTGTTATTGAAATATATTAATAATCGGGTAGTAAACTCATACTTGGAAGAAAACTTACCTTCAAAGGAAAAAATCACTTGTGATGTTGATAATGAAACCAGGTTGAATTTTATTAGAAACAAATATCAATTGAAAAAATACAAGTCTATTATTCCTGATATTGATAACCTTTTAATCAAAGCTATACAAAAAATCAATGTCCCCGACGCATTAAAATATATTCTTTGTGGTGCTGATATCAATTTGAATATTCAAATAAACATACCTAATAGAAACGAATATTTGGTGATTACGTTATTTGAATATTCCTTGAGAAAATATATTGAAATCAAAGAGGAGCATGATCGTGAATTAGGGTATAAACCCAAAAAGTTGTTTATTATTTCGGAGTTGTTAATTTTAAATGGGTGTAAAGTTTCTCAACATATCAAAGATTTGCAAAAGGAAGATTTGGGGTTGACTGATGCAGCAGTGGAATACTGGAAAATTCGGAGTTTGAAATTAAGTGGAGGTAAAGCAAGTTAAGGTGTCATAGCTTGAAATGAAAAAATAAAAAAATTTTAAAAAAATATGGTTGCTTCTAACACACATAAGTGTGTATATTCTATATAAGTAAATAATTCTTTAATGTTTGTTAATAATGGTTAATTAATGTTTAATTTTCGTATCTATATTGGGCTTTCCTAGTTTTATTTTTTTGTGTTCATTTTTTTTTTTTAATTCTGGGGGTTTTAGTTGCAAAAATACTCTCCATACGCTTCAAAAATTTTCCACAAACAAAATTCACAATTCAAAATCAACTACAAAAAATCTCTTTTTGTATTTTTCTTAAAAACTTGAAGATACGTTCATCATGAGAATCATTAAAGATAAGAAACAGACAGTTCCACTCGATTCCCCGTATATCTCATCATCTTCACCACTGAGCGGACAAAGCTCAAATTATGTGTTATCAAAATGTATTGGAAGAGGCAATTTTGGTGATGTCTATAGGGCACAACAAGTTTCAACAAATAGATTGGTGGCAATCAAAGTGGTCAATTTGGATGAATCCCCAGACGATATCAAGCAAATCATCAAAGAGATCCATTTCTTGTCCCGCTTACGCAATCCATATATAATTCGCTATATTGAAAGTTTTTCACAAGAATATAACATGTATATTGTCATGGAATATTGTGGTGGAGGATCTTGTTCCGATTTGCTCAAGTATCATAAAAAGTTACCTGAAGAGATTGTTGGTTATATCATTCATAGAGTATTGCTAGGTTTGCAGTATTTACACCAAGAACATAAAGTACATCGTGATATCAAACTGGCGAATATCTTATTGACTGAGTTGGGCCAAGTAAAATTAGGTGATTTTGGAGTATCAACCGAGATTACAATGACTAAAATGAAAAAGAACACTTTTGTTGGAACACCGTTCTGGATGGCACCAGAGGTTATCACTAGAGCTAAATTGATTGAGGGTAACGTTAAGAATTGTGTCAATAGTAATGGTAATTACAATGGTGGGAATACTGGATACAATGAAAAGGCAGATATTTGGTCAACGGGAATTACCACCATAGAATTAGTAACTGGTTCACCTCCGTTATCACAATATGACCCATTAAAAATATTGTTTGACATACCCAAAAAAAGGCCACCACTGTTGTCAGGGATTGATTTTAGTGACAATATCAAAAGTTTTGTAAAGCATTGTCTTATCAAAGAACCAGACAAACGATCAAGTGCTACAGCATTATTACAACATAAGTTTTTCAAAGCATGTGTCACTGAAGATGTGCAAGCAAGGTTGATTAATCTAATTTCATTGAAAATTGCCAATGATGACCATCGGGCAGGATACAAACCTCGATTTAGAATATCTGGAAAATTAGACAATGGCAAGGAGAATCTTGAGGCGCCAATTGAATGGGAGTTTACTAATACTTTGATACAACAGCAAAAAACAACGCCACGTCTGCCATTACTAGAAGAGGTGGACGAGTTTATTGATGATTCCAGTAGCAATTACCCTTCAAATGTACTTGAACAAAACAATATGACATCTTTGAAGTTAATAAGTACTAAACAACATGTAACAAGTAGAAAATGTGAACTACTTTTCAATTGCTTACACATGGTTCAATTAAGAGGTAAAGATGAATATACTAGGTGTCAGGTGGAGAAATTTATTGATTCAGTATGCGACTTTGAAGAGAAAAATCCTGGATTTTGTAATGCTATTGTGGAAGAACTCGAAAAACATATTTAACATTAGCTACTAGTTGAATTGACGTGAGATGTAAGGTCATATCCTCAACCAATAGATGTTGTTGCCATACACGTGACTTAAGTAGATGACAATAGAAGGTACCTGTCATGCAAGTCTTAACACAATCTGGAATGGAAATGGCGGATATTTAGACCGATAATTCTATTATATTAGTGTAGCGATTAATCTTAGCACGTAAGAAGCAATGAAACAATAAAACAATAAATAAATAAAAATAAAGAGAGCGTGTACTTTACACAAAGTCAAAATGGTTTGGGGGAGAAGCGGAAAAAAGAAAAAGGCACCCGCAATAAGAACACTACTCGCCACCACCACGCACCCACGCAACCAACCAACCAACCAACTAATTACAAAGAAAGGAGTAAAATGAAGAAGAGGAGGAAGGAGACGCAAAAACAAAAAAAAAATTCAAGTTTTTTTTTTTTCGCGTCGGTATTGTTTTACTTAGATCTTTATTCTTTTGCAGTAATAAAACAAGTAGAAAGAAGAACTATGAGAGGAAGAAAAATTGTTGTATGATTTATTTAATTAATTAGATAGCTTATAGAAAGCAAGTTTATTTAGATCTCAAATATATATCTGGAATCTCCATTTGGTGCTCTACTCAAAATATATTGTTCTATTTTTACGTGTTTTCCATTTGTTCTTTTTCTTTTTTCTTTTTTTGTTGTTGTTTTTTTTTTGGTTTCTAAAACTTGATTATAGTTTCAAGATATAATTCAATAAATATACCACCAAATCAAAAAAAATCAAAAAATCAAAAAAATTCAGACTTCAGTATCTTCAAGTTTATATTTTTCTTTTATCTACTTTCTTTCTTTCTTTCTTTCTGTTAAATAAACAATTAGTGGTATTTTTAATAACATCCTCCATCAATCGATCATTCTTCCAACAATATAAACCAACAGCAATTTGCAATGCCAAATCTACCAAGTATTCTGATCCCACCAGAAACACCAAGAGCTAAAGCTAAGGACTCTAACACATCAAATTTAGGAAGTGTGAATCGAAATATCCTAACTCCTTCTTTCTCATTTGGTTTGAACTTTCTGCCGTCATTCAACTTTAACTCACCGTCAGTCCAAGCAATATCACCGGGAAACTTTTTACATATTTCCAACAGTTTTAATAAGGCAATTAATAGAACACCTATAACATCGACTTCACTGGCATTAGTGCCACCTTCAACTGGTAAAAAACACAACCGATTTCTTGAGGCTTTAACAAGGTCTTCCCAACAAGATGGTGACAACAATAAAGAGGGAAGCAGTGTTTCAGACACAGATAATAACGACGAAATTTGGTCTACAGTAAACACATCTCAGGCACAGCATAATTCAACAAACCAAACTTCAATGTACGAGGACGAAAATGACCACGAAAAAGATAACTCCTTTTTACCCCCAAACAAATTAGTGCTTGAAAAAATTGAAGAGAATAACAAATCGCCTAGCTTGGATAAAGCTGCTGATATATCACCGAAAACAGCCGGTGATGATTATATAGTTAAAAAGAGAAAGTTATCTACAGACCAAAGTCTCACTGACTCGCCGAACAATTCAGTTGCTTCGAAGATAGACTCAACAATGCAATCGCCAATAAACTATCGGAAGCAAAGTGTTGCTTATTCAACAAAATCTAATTCAAGCTCGAGTGCTATTGCCGATGAGAAGGTTTGGTGGCCGGAACTAGATGACGTGCTAATTAAATCCTTGTATAAATACAAGAAATTCAAAGAAGATCAGGATTCCTTCAATGCATCATCAATTCTTAAAAAGACATCACAAAATAAGATTATATCAAGAATGTTGTTGAATAAAACTGGGATTTTGAGAACTACCAAGCAAATATCGTCCCGTATTTTTCGTTTATCGAAATCCGGAAAGTTGGTTAAAGAGACCAAAACCCCGCAAACTGGAAGTTTTGCAAACAACAACTTAGATGATATATTGCTGACTCCCTTGCGAAGCTTAGTGAATGCACGGGGGTCAATTGATTCCTCAAAACTCAATACGATTATTGACGAGGAGTTAGATATGTTGTTGGGCACATCGCCATTAAATGAAGAATTTGATGATACTCTGTACAAATTGGAAATAAGAGATTTCCGATTAAGTTTCAGAAGTGTTCATGATCATCACATTTTCACCAATTTGGTGTCGATTGACGTTAATAAATCATTATCTGTTCCAATAGAGGAAGCCATAAGAATAAAACTTGAGCTGAAAAAAGTCCCTGCTTGGATCATCAATCACGATTTGAATTTGAATTGCCATCACATTGCAAGCTCTACACCTTGCTCGGCTGTTTCAGCTTCTCATCAATTCCAACAACTGCATTTGAGTTTAACTGGTGGTAATTTTGAATCTCATATGACAATAGATGTTTCATGTGGGGAGAAATCTCACAAAATTCTTAGCTGGAGGAGCCATATCGTTGTTTACAAGAAAGGAAATAAACTTCTCGAAGTAGTTGATGTTATCAATGGATATTTTAGTGAATCTTCCAAATCTTACACTTTGCAGATCCCTTTTTTGAAGAATTTTTTTCTTGGATATATAACTTATTTGGCAAATGGTGCCGCCATAACTCCAGATGAAAATTTGAAGATAGTGCAAATAATTTATAGTAATCCTAAAAGTGGCACAATGGAGTTTGATTTGGGTGAATCAACTATACGGGCTTATATTATCCATGAGCTCAATATGGCAGGCACATCAGGGAGCTCTAAAATAAATATTATCGACGTCCATAGCAAATACCAATCTGCGTCAAAGCAAGACCACTGTGATATTGATGATAATGAAACTGTGCTTGCTGATTCGTCACCATTGAAACTTTCACCGAATTCTTCAAGACAGTGGGATACACCAAGCAAGTCTCGTTTACGAATTGATACAAACAAGGCTAATATTGATGGGGGAGCCATTGCTGGTCCAATGACTGCTCCTATTTACAATGCGGAACTTTTAAATAAGAAAATGCTTGATGAACAAGAGAAAATGAAGTCAAATTTGCAGAAAGAGCAATTAAGACCACCTTTGATGCATTCGCAATCGGTGTGCAATGTTAATTTGAGTACGCAACGGATTCATTCATCACCGGAAATGGCAAATAACTCAACATTGGCTTTCTCAACACCAATGACAAATAGACTGGGGCCCGTCCAAAATAATCCACCATCCGACAGTAACTTTACTCCATATCAAATTGCCCAAAAACTGTTTATTGCTAGAACACAACTGGAACTGCATTTGCAACTGCAGGCTAACATGCAAGAACAGCAGCAGCATTTGCAACTGCACACTCAGAGTCTTCTTCATCAGCAACTCGAAGGAATGATTAACCCTCGGACTCATTTTGTTCAAACTCAAATGCCACAGCAAGCTTCAGCTGGAGCGGCCATTGCTATTTCTCCTCAAATACAGAATCAGTTGCCGCAACAAATAATCCAGCATGTGCCTCTTCAAAACTTGGGTCAAATGAGAAATGTGCCGCAGCAGTCATTCTCACTAGCAACTAACAATAATGTTATTACTCCCGATAATAATTTTATGAGACAGCAATGGCAACAGCAAATGTACTTTCAACAAGTTGCCCAACAGCAATTACACAATAATGGACACCAAACTGGTACGGTGTCCGGGAATGGACAATCAGGAAGACATAATCTGAAAATGATAAAGCATCCAACCAATTTATCATCCAGCCAACAGAATGTACACAACAACAAAGAGAATATCAAACCAAGGCAAATTACATTCGGGCCAATACTAGGTCATGACCCTTCTCCGGATTTGAAGACTATACAGAAGCAGAACACTAAGAATAACGGTATTGTTCAATGTTTTCCCGCCAACACGCAAATCATGTATAAACCTAAAAAGTAGAGACTGAGAGAAGTTGTTTAATGTATTGTAGTAATCTTGAATTAGAGTAGTTGTATAAATATAAGAACAAAGTATATGCATCATTATTTAGTATTCCCCCCCCCTTCCCTGAAGCTTGTCTTTACGCAAGTGATTTATAATTCGTATTCGGATAAATGATCTTCTTGGTTTAAAGCAAACAAAACAAAAACTATCCGTGACGGTTCCTTGGACACTTCCAGCAAAACCGAGAAAAAAAATGGATTGGAATAAAACGAGAGCAAAAGCCGCCCGAACAAAACAAATACAGCAACCGTTAAACAACAACAGTTATAATTGAACATACAGTAAGAACAACAATTTTCATCAACTTGAAGTAATCTTTGCGAACATGCCACTGACTTCATCAGTTGAAAGTGGGCCTGATCCAAATATACTTTCATCAATGGTGAAGCTGCCGAAATCCGACAAAAGCAAACCTTTATCGTCACAACCGCATCAAGAAACATTACTCCATCATTTTAAACTAATATCAGTCAATTTTAAAGAGGCAGCATTAGACAGTCCCAGTTTTAGAGCTTCTATGAATCATTTGGATTTACAAATAAATACCATTGAGCAGTGGTTGACAGCCTTGGCTAGTTCATTTAAGAAGATTCCAAAGTATTTGAAAGAAGTGCAAAGCTATTCTAACTCATTTTTAGAGCATTTGGTTCCTACTTTTATACAAGATGGAATTATAGATCAAGAGTATACAGTGACCGGCTTAAATACTACTTTGGATGGCTTGAAGACAGTGTGGGGTTTGAGTATTCAAGCTTTGAGCGTGGACGCAAAGAACTTGAAATCCATTGAATTATTTAAGCGTCACCATGTCATAAAGTACAAAGAAACAAGAAAACGATATGAAGATTATCAGGCAAAATACGATAAATATTTGAGTATTTATCTTTCAAGTTCAAAATCCAAGGATCCTTTAATGGTAATAGAGGATGCGAAACAGTTATACCAAGTGAGAAAAGAATACATCCATGCTTCTTTAGATTTAGTGATTGAAATTCAAAATTTATCCAAAAATTTGAATAAACTATTGGTGGGAGTGAATACTGATTTATGGAGGAACAAATGGAATATATTTGGCTCTCGTGGTGTTGGAGATGCTATAAAAGAAGAATGGGATAAGATACAACGAATACAATCTTGGAATGATTCTTATACGCTAGCAATCGAAAAATTGAATTCTGATATGCTTGCAGCTAGAAACCAAGTTGAAGAGGGATGTCATATACAGTTCCAACCCTCTACTAATGTCAACGATTACAAATCGACTATAATAAATAACCGAACATTACGTGATATTGACGAGCCCGGCGTCGAAAAACACGGGTATTTGTTTATGAAAACATGGACGGAGAAATCATCCAAACCTATATGGGTTCATAGATGGGCTTTCATCAAAAATGGTGTCTTTGGTTTATTAGTCGTTAGTCCATCGCAAACATTTGTTCAGGAAACTGATAAAATTGGAATATTGTTGTGCAATGTTAGATACGCCCCTAATGAGGACAGGAGATTCTGTTTTGAAATTAGAACTAATGATTTTACAGCTGTGTTTCAAGCTGAATCGTTAGTTGAATTAAAATCTTGGCTAAAAGTATTTGAGAATGAAAAATTTAGAATTTCTGGTCCCGAAGCATTAAGCAATGGGCTATTCAATATCGCATCAGGAAGATTTCCTCCTATAATTAGCGAGTTTTCCTCAACGGTCGATACGGTAATAGATCAGCAATTAACAAATGCAAAAGTCACTCTAGCAGGTGGGCAAATTGTTGCTGCAAGCTCATTATCGAACCATCTCGAACGATTTGAGGATTTTTTTAAAAAGTATATGTACTTTGAAATACCTAAAATTTGCCCACCATTTATGACGGACACTACCAAATCGAGTATAATGGCTTACTGTTTGACTTCGCCAACTCAGATACCAAATGCATTAACAGCAAATATTTGGGGATCAGTCAATTGGGGTTTATACTATTTGCATGATACGGCAAGGGACTCAAGCACGTATTTGACTGGAAAAGACGCGGAAATGATCAAGTTTCAAGAAGAGCATTTTGAAAATGACAAGTTCTATCCCGATTTCTATCCAAAAGAATATGTGAATTTAGACATACAGATGAGAGCTTTATTTGAAACTGCAGTGGAACCAGGTGAGTACTGTGTTTTATCATATAGCTGTATCTGGTCTCCTAATTCGAAACAAGAATTGAGCGGACGATGTTTTGTCACAAACTACCACATGTATTTTTACATGCAAGCATTAGGTTTTGTTGCTTTATTTAAAGGATTCTTGGGACATTTGGTTTCTGTGGAATTTGTTTCGCAGAAAAACTATGATTTAATGAAGGTTTACAATATTGATGGAGTTATAAAAATGAAGGTATTTTTGGATGATGCTATTTGTATAAAAAAGAAATTGGTTTATCTTATAAACAATATTGTCAGCGATAAACCAAAAAGTTTAGAAGGGGTATTGGCAGATTTTTCTGATATAGAAAAAGAAATTGCTGTTGAAAAGTCAGATCAAAAAAACTTACGAGAGATTAGCCAACTTTCAAAGGGGCTTTCTAGTAAGAGCTTAGCAAGTGAGAAACTTTTATTGAGTGGTGAAACATCGTCAATCCTTCCCGGTAAGAGTGGCCGAATGATCAAACATAGAGTTAATTTTACACCAGACTATAATTTAATTAGTGATCGGACTTACCCTGCTCCACCGAAAGCTATCTTTCATGCACTTTTAGGTGACAATTCTGTGGTTTTCAGAAGTCAATTATCTTTTGCTAGTACCAAGTATTTTTTACAAAAACCATGGGCAACCTCTAGTAAGGGCACATTATATAGAGATTTTAACGTTCCTGCTATGTATGATGGGAAGGACTGTTTTGTTCAAGTGAGACAAGAAATTGACAATATGGAAGATAATACTTATTACACTTTTACTCATGAAATGTCTAAGTTTGAGTTACTACTTGGATCACCATACAAAACAGTATTCAAAATTGTTATAGTGGAGCACATTAGCAAAAGGTCAAAGGTTTTTGTGTACTCGAAAACTTATTTTGACAGACTTTCAGTATGGAATCCACTAGTGATACGATTGAACAATCAAGTTGATGTCAATAAAGTCAGGAAGTTAGAAAAGAGCATATCTGAAGCAGTAAAAGAGATTGGTACTCATGGCATGATTGTGAGAGCCATCTATTTGTATGGGAAATTGAGTCATACTAGCAAGCCAGAAGCTGTTACAAGCACTTCAGTGATAAAGTTTGGAATTGTATCTCTTTTCAAATTGGGTTTGGGTAAGGCGTTTAGCAAGGCATATAGCTTTGCCGTTAAATCTTTCATCAAACCATTTCAACTAGTGGTTTTGTTGCTCAAAAGCTTAAGGATGAATGTATTTTTGGTCTTTATTATAGTTCTTTTATCATTTTTGAATTTGTTTTTGGCTGGGAAGACAGCTACTAGTTACTGGAATACTAGGAGCGCTAGTAAATTGGCACAAGAGTATGTCACTAAAGAACCTCGGATGTTGCAAAGATCAGTTTATTTGAAAGACCTTGAGAGCATATTGAATGAAAACATTTCTATTGCAGAAAGTCGTCCCTTTAGTTTGTTCAAACAGAATTCGTTTATTTTCAATTTGGACGCCGATAGTGACTGGAGTAATTATTTTGGTTCCAACGCTAGAGATGTGGCCAGGCTGTTGAAGAGCAGCTTTCAAGACATCGGAATAAAACGCCACGAGTTATTAGTGAAATTGAAAATTTTGAAGAGTATGGAAGAAGAAATTATCCAGGCAGAATGGCAGAACTGGCTTATGAGTGAAGCTCAGAAATGTGATTATGTAATGGATAATGTTGTTGGGCAAATAGATGAAGTGGACAACTATCAAGAAGGCGTTGATAATATAATCGAGTATTGTCATGAATGCAAAAAGATCCTAGCAAATTTGGTTTAGCATTTATGTGTATTATGGAAAGCATATATCAAAGAATATTATTACATTGGTAAGCAAATTGTAGTTGTGGAACAAATCCTCCAAATAAATAAATCCATCAATTAAGCTGTTTGAATCTTTGTGAAAACTGACCTTGACTTCCTGTTAGTGTTGCCCCAAGGGTTAACATAATCAAGTATTTACTGTAAATCGTAGAAGCATCTCAATACGGATCGGTTATGTAGGAGATCTGGATCGGAAAAACGTTTTTCTTCTTTTTCTTCCTATAACAAGTGCCAAGTAATGGATTGGACTTATACAAACTTAGTTTATTATACTATAAAAGATCAAAAAGTTTATAGCAACGGGGATGTTTAAGTTGCCGCAAATAGTGTCCATTTACTTTACTTCTTGTTGTTAGAACAACATTAGCTCTGATACCCGAAAGTCTCACGATAATAGTGAACTCCAACCGAATTTCTTTTGCCGCACAAGCGTTTTTTTAGTTTTCTTGCTTTTAACTTTTTTTTTAAAGTTGAACAGTAAACAAATTGAAATTTTAAAGGTCTTCACCACCACCAACATGGCATCGACAACTATTCCATCTATCATAGCTGGTCAGGATGTGTTTGACACTGATCTTATACATCCTGTCTACAGTCATGAGGATACAAACGAAGTGATCCATACTTTTAGCTACATACAAGTGTCTCCAGACATTATAAACCAACTTGCAGAGAATTCCAAAAGTGGGTTCAAAGAGTGGTCAAACACACCAGTTTCTAAAAAGAAAGAAATTTTCTACAAATGTTTAGAGATATTGAGAGAAAAGAAAAATGAGTTTATTGACACACACAAAGAAATAGGAGGCCCTGATTGGTTTGCTAATGTCAATATCGATGGTGCTATTGCTCAACTTGAAGAATATATTGGAAATTTATCTAACTCAGAAGGTGAATTGTTTCATTCAGATCACAACCAATTGGCATTGACAGTCAGACTGCCAATTGGACCTGTGCTTTCTATTGCTCCGTGGAATGCGCCAGTGATTTTGGGTGCTAGAAGTATTTTTGCTCCATTAGCAGCTGGTTGTTCTGTAATAGCCAAGTCTCCAGAAAAGGCTCCACGTGCCATGTATTTGTTAGTCAAATACTTGATTGAAGCCGGTGTTCCTGCGAATGTCTTACAGTTGGTTCATTTGAAACCAGAAGATAATCCAAAGTTTCTAGATGCTTTATTAGCTACAGGGGCTATAAAGAAAATCAACTTCACCGGATCAACATTGATCGGGAAGAAAATTGCTTCTACTGCTGCTAAATACTTAGTTCCCTGTTTATTGGAGTTGGGTGGCAAGAATGTTTCAATTGTTTGTCAAGATGCTGATATTACAAAAGCTGTGGGCAATATAATTTGGAGTGCATGGACACATAAGGGACAGATATGTATGAGTACCGACAGGGTGTTCATACATGACACAATTTACAATGATTTTAAACTGAAATTGATTAAAGTTGCCTCTGAAATGGTCCAGGACCCGGACTATTCAATTGCACATCGTGATCCCCTTGGGGCTAATAAAGTGAAGGAATTACTCAATGACGCATTACAAAAGGGTGCTTCTTTGGTTTTTGGTAATCCAGATGATTCAGAATTGAAGAGAAATAATGTTGTCTCACCAATGATTTTGGAAGGTGTAACACCAGAAATGAAGCTTAATGACACCGAAAGCTTTGGACCAATTTTCGCTATAGAAAAGTTTACCGACGTCAATAATGTGGTTGATGTAGTGAACGAAAGTGATTTTGGATTGAAGGCATCTATTTGGTCTTCCAATTTAATGAATGCTATTGACTTGGCCAAAAGAATTGAATGTGGTGGGGTTCATATCAATAATTCTAGTATCGGCGATGAATCTCATCTTCCGCATGGTGGGGTAAAAGCAAGTGGAAGTGGTAGATTTAATAGTAAATGGGGGATTGATGAGTTTCTGTTCATCAAAACTATAACTGCTAATCCTTGAGTACATATAAGATATGTTGAAAATTTTGCAGTTCTTATTGATTCATATGTTCCTATTTTTTATTGAAAATCTCTTAGTCGAAGCTGTGTTAGTGTGCTTGCACCAGAGATTCTTTTGTTGTAGACTCAAACTTCTGGTCCTTTTTGTATATCTAAGTATTCACATCCTTCTTTTGGTTGTGTTAAGTTTTGATCTTTGTATGTATTTTTAAAAGGAGAATTCTCGTCTATAAATATACAGCTTTAAAAGGTATTCCTACAATTACCATACACTATCAACTAGCTTCCATATTTTATACTATCGATTCGGGACAATGCTAGAATACTTTTGGATAATGGGATCAAAAATCCAAACAAAGAAGGAAGCGCGCCAAAGCAGGACGTGGCATGAAACATGGAAACCCATAGCTTTATTATTTTTCCAGCTCATATGGCGGGTATCGTCTTTTATAATCCCTTTTCAGCTAATTTATCAGCAATATCTAAATACAATGCAATGGGGTTGAATGTAGGATCTTGGGCAAACATCACTTTATCAAAAGTGCTCCGGGCTTTGTTTGTCCAATTGATCAAATCTAAATGGTCGACCTCATCTAAAGTACCTATGTACTGTCCCCATTTTGAGCTTTCCACACTCACAAGACCGTCATTGTCAATTAGACGGCGCAACTCGCGAGCTTTATCCTTTTTGATTTCATACTTCATTACTAACCATGTCAAGCTGAACAAATTATACCACCGAGGATTGAATCTAGCACCAAACGAAAAATATTGGACATTGGGGTCATCTTTTACTGATTGATTGAATTTCTTCATATTTGACGTTGTCAAATCAAAAATAGACTGTGGACATACATTTTTTAATATCTGATTGTTGCCAATTAAATCCACAATAAAATCAGCACATTCTGAGCCATGGTGTGGAGTCGAAATTGTCGTAAGTGACGCCACCTTATAGTTCTCATTCTCTTTGTGTATCTTGGAGATCAAGTATCTACTATCCAAACCGCCCATCGAATGGCTGATTAGGTTGACTTTAATTGGTTCGTTCTTGTTTTCAAAAGTTGTTGGATCGTGGTTCAGATCGTTGTATATTGAAGATTTGGACTCGTTTTGTCGTAGACTCTTGCATTCCTTGTTGATGAATTTATCTAGACTTACGGCTCTGCTCTTAATATCGCCGAATGCTGGAACTTTAGCTATGAATACCGTGGATCCCAACTTTTCAAGTGCCTCTTTGATTCCATACCAGTAATCCAATTCAATGAGCCCTCTAGGTGCATATTCCTTGGCCTTGTCAATTTGATGGCCTACCTCTTTGGGAATTGGCAATAATGATAAACGGTCAAATCCGGAAAACCCGTGACATAGAACAATTGGGTATTTCGGCGCCTCATAGTGATCCTTGAGTGATTTGTATTCCGACTTCAAGATCTTTGCTGCAGTTTTTCCTTCCTTTTTAAGATCAATTACTTTGGAGTAAAAACGTATTGATCTAATCATTGAAGCTGTTCTTGGTGTGATACCTTTTGTTCGTTTTCGTAACTGTTAATGATAATTTTTTTATTTATAGTCTTTTTTTTTTTTGTTTAGTTTAAGATTGCTGTGAAATTTCATTCCAAAAAGTTGCGATTTATAAGAATAACAGCGGTTCCTGGTATATTTTTCCTGTTCAACAAAAATAATTTGATCATGATACCCCCAAAAGAATATATTTTGAAAAAATATAACTAGCTAAAGCTACACTGATTGCAAGGAAGGTTGTTATTAATATTTTAAATAATGTAAAAAAAATTACTAAAAAATACGACCAGGGAGAGGCTCGAACTCTCGATCTTGAGATGCCAGAAGAAATTCTAGATGAAATCCTTAAATAACAGTCTCACGCCTTAGCCAACTTGGCCACCCAGTCCTATTCATGTCAAAATAATTTTTGTAGTTATATATGTAGTTTAGTTTGTAATCATAACTTTCATACTTTTTAAGCTACATATTAATTATTACTGCTCAATTTGGCTATAAATACCATATAAAACATTTTACTTTAAGTTTTTGAATACATTTCGCACTGATACATAGCTTTTTGAAAGCACTTGATAGTGTTTGATCACGTGATATTGTGCTACCATTTTTACTTCAGTGTATATAAAGTTAGCAAAACTAGTCCAAATAATAACATTTATAGAATAGTCACATTTATTAGTTAAGATATGTGGTATTAGTCAGTTTCACGGGATAGTTTAAGAGTTTTGATATAATTGATATTTTCTATCCTATTTAGCGTAGATTTTCTATCAAAATTGTTTTTGTTTCAATAATAGCTTAATATTTTCAGAGACCCTCTGTAGCACCAACATGATGAATAGTTATTTCAATATAATTAACTTACCTAAACTTTCCAAATTTAAAAATATCTACTTATATATGTATATACATTTTAGTACTTATTGTGCGTGTAATTGAAAAGATTACAAAGAGTTGCAAAATTATTTGAACTGATTTTTTTCTTTCTCGCCCCATTATATTTTAGTATAATAAATTAAACTGGAAGCCATACAAGAGCTCAAAACTGTTTCCTATGTTTATAATATGTAGCAGCCAATACTTATTTAACTACATGCCATCGCAAGTACACTCCTAATTTTCCTCCCTGATAATCCATTAAATAACACAAATCATTCAAATTAAGTCTATCGTTGACTTTTATCTCACAATTTCCCACGTTCATGAGCAATACTGTTTTTTCCGTTTGTGTTTGGTTATCATCGTTACTCCTTTCACCTGAAACTTTAACAGCGTACATAAATTCACTCAATTTACCTATCTGATTGACTTTATGAGTTGCAGTAATTTTGGCCTTACTATATTCAGGTCGAATGTAATTTCTTTTAACTATGTTTTGCATTATTTGTCCCGTTATTACATTTTTATTGACTTGCTCAAAATAACCATTATTGTTGACACCCTCTTTAGAGGTTGTGTTTGTTATTTCAAATTGAAATTTGTTCAATTTGTACCAATTAACCATTTCTTTAAACTTCTTTAAAAATGAATTAATAGTTAGATCTTTGGAAATGATATTTTTACTGTCAAATTCATTTTCAATTTTGGTATATTTATTATTCGATCCACGATTATTAAGCACTTCAAATTCGTACGACTTATTTGAAAAAATTTCTCGTTTTGGTTTCTCAAACTTTGATAATAGTTTTCGTGTAGATAGAAGATTTGTTTTGGTTGTTGACGTAGGCTTGTTTATTCTGGCTGATGTTATATTACTTAAAGGCTGTCTTTTGTGATGATGTGCATGATGTTGTCTGTCACCTGGAATATGTTGTGAAGAAACTATTAGTTTCTTCTCCTTTTTCATCCTTTCAATGTTTTTATTAACATTGTCATGATATACTTTAAAGGGGTCTTTATTAAACATTATTACTCAGTGTTCACCAAGAATAAAAGAAAAGATTTGTTTACATTTTAGACTTGTTTTTTTCTTCTTAGAACTCCGCATAGTATAAGCAAGCCAGACAGAAAAAAAAAAAGAAACCCTCAAAAAATCTAGGAATTAAAAAAGTTGTTAACAAAATACAAAATCTAAAAATACAATCTATAATCTAAACATTATTTACTTCTTTTTGCTGTGATGGAAGAATCTCAACTTCAAACTAGATTCAAGATCCAGTTTAGAACTAGAATTACTCTTCGTGTTAGGCAATGAATTATTCTTGCTCGAAAACTTAAAATGCCCAGTGCTGTTATTCGTTGGCAACTTGATTTTTATAGGTGTCGTGCCACCCGAAACAACACTGACGCTTTCACTACCACTATCAGAATATCCAGGTGCAAAGTCTTCTCCTCCAGCACCATCATCATCGTCGTCCAAAGCTTCCGTATATGAAGGGATATGTGACATGTAATCTATATCAAAAATAGGTGTTTGCACTTGTTTTTTTTTCAAATTATTCTCCAAAGCCTGCGAAAAGGGAATATCAAAATAGCCCGAAACATTCACCGAAGAGTTATTATTCGAATGTAATGGGGTAGCTTGTTGTGATCTAAACTGTTCTAATGGAGTCTGAGGTAAATTCATATCATATATTTTGTCAAAAACATGCTTTTCATACATTGGAGGAGCAGAATCTTCACGATCTAAATCGTCTCCATCCAGATCTCCTGATTCATTCTCTTCTTCTGTCTCTGTAGCCGAGGCGCCAGGTATGCGTGATGACTCTCTTCTATCCTGATGATGAAATAAGATATCTTCTTTCTGATAATCCAACTGGAAGGTGCCGTGGTGATTATCGACATCATAATGTCTTCCAATTACATGCCCAGAGTTTGCACTGATATACACAAATATGGGCAAATTTGCTCTCAACTCACTAACATGTCCACCAGAATTTCTGAGTTGTATCGACACTCTCAATCTATGTTTAACAACAATCATGTTATCTCGAAGTTCACAGCTTTGCGTTATTTTTTTCAAATGCTCAGGGACTTTATAATGAGTCCTAAACTCCCATTTATCATACGGCAAGTCATCCGAGTTTGGCGCATCTAAATCTTGTTTCCCGATCACCCTTTCATATTCTGGAGATCTTTCATTACCAATCTGCACATGGTAATGTTCCACGATACACCCATTAATTGCTTTTAAGCTTAAACCTTTAACAATAGGAATAATTGTAATGTTAATAGGAATAGTAGAACCAATCGCAACCCCCTTCTTGGTCATATTGACATTGTATTGCAATTTTCCAACCCAAGTATTGCTTACATCAATTGAATCAGTTAAATTCAAATTCTGTGGATTCAATGTTCTAACAATTCTAATATGTTTGCTTACGTTAACAGATTTTTCAAATCTGCCTCTTTCAATGTTGCATTGTAGTTTGTATAATAATGTACCCAATGGCAAACTTTCAACGGTTTCTGGGATGTTTGTTGGAAGATATACTTTGAATGGTAGATTGTAATTTCCCTTTGGTAACAAGAATGAATGGTTTGAAGACGTGTAAACGTTTTTGAATGGTGTTCCATCGATACCACTGTTGGGGACTTTTAAGATTTTTGAATTAACAGTATCTTTATCCTTGAAAATAATTGGTGTAGATTTAGTACGCAGTGCCTGAGGTCTAGTTGGTGTAGCAGTACCAGAAGTCGATCCAGGCGATGGTGTGTTCAACCCAGTATTGGATCCAGATGCACTAAACCCCAATTCTCCATTTTTCAAATTCTTTAATTTATACATCGGAATAGTTCTGTCACCATAGTTACCAAACACAACTTTCCCTTCGTCATTACTCAATAAATTGCCCCAGTCAACTTTTAGAACACACAACCTATCCAAGTATTGTTGATGAGTGACTTTGTCCATGTATTCATAATAGAATTCACCTACTAATGACAAAGTAATCTTTTTAATATGTATATCTTCATTCAAAGATAGTTTAACACTTCCTTCAAATGGTAATGATTCAATTTCATGTTCATTTCCTTTGATTAATAGCAAATTTTTATTAGCTGTTTTCAATTTTATGTCAAATAATGCAAGATTTAGGTGGTGCTGAAACATGCTACTGGGTAATTTGTTTGCTGTCGAATGTTTCTTAATCAAATTATTGACTTTTTATTAATTTCGTCATAGATTGAATCGTCGTTGAGGTTGTTTGCTGTGTTTTTCTTCTTCTGTTTGTACTAGTTAAATGCTGATTTCAGAGAGTAGAAGAAATTGCCCAAAGAAGAACAACAAGAAGAAAACCGAATCAAAAGAATAGCAAATTTCAAATCAGAGGTGGGAATTTGGTTGCATTTTTATCTGATTAGTTTTTTTTTTTGGTCTGTTTGTTCACAAATAATAATTGCTTGGGATATTTTCGATGTATTGGCGATGCGATCTAAATTAAATTAATGCCATAATAAAAACCAGTTCAAATTATTACAAGTTTTAGCACATGAAATTAGTTCATTGAATTTTATAAAACTTGCAGCACTAAAAAACTGTCATAAATTCTCTTTACAAACCAAAGGCTGGATTTGTTCGAGGACCTTTGTGCAAATGATAAATAACTATATTTGGTTTATCAGGTTTGATTAACAAAGAGAATTACCAAGAAGCAAACTACCTTCTATTGTTTATCTTTAATTTTGCGCTATTTATGTATTTCATGCATGTATGGGGTCATAATTCACTATTCAGTGAAATTAATTATTGCTATTTTTTTTTTTGATTCGAAGGATCACGATCCGAATTCAACCGTGGTGACCCATAAGTGAACGAAGATCAGCAAAAGAAAAAAAAAATCGGAAAAATTATTATCGTTATTAATTAATAATATTGTTGAAGATTATGGATTAACTTTGTTCTAGAAAAGGGGGGGGGAGCAAGGAAGGCTGGAAGGAAGGAAGGTTGGAAGGGGCTAATCAAAAAAAGAAAAGAAAAACGGAAATACTACAAACTTAGAGTTATTGGCAACAATACACTAAACACTTTATGTAATCAATTGTACAGACAACTATTATGAATTATGGTAATTGGAAACGCAATGCTATCGACCGTCAAGTATAACAATCAATTATATTAAAAGAGGTAAAATGGGAACTAAAAAAACGAACAACTTTTGGTTACAGATGGAATTCTAACTCTATTAATAGTACAAAAATGTGGCTGTTAGTTTTATGGACAAGGCGGAATCAAGATACTTGGGAAACCCATTATCTCTATCCAGCCGCAGTTCACAAAATACCAATTTAAAATAGCAACTAGAAGAGCCCATGCAAATGAATGGATGCAAACATTTTTAAAACAACTCTATTATTATGTACTCTGTATATTTACAAACGGGGACAAATGAATCAATACTTCCTCAATCTATTTGACCAATTCTTCAAATTTTTGGAAAAATTGTTCAACTAGTTCAACACACCAAAATTCACCATTCAGTTGGACATATCCCAAATGACCACCTAAATCTGTTTCAACTAAGCAAAAATAAGGATTGGCTTTCATTTGCAGTATAGGCAATTTGACTCCAACTGCAGGATCATCGGTTGAATTGAGAGCTAACAATGGTGTTTTTATTTGTGAAAGTTTCTTAACTGGAGACAACTCTTGATAATACTCGAAGGCATCTTTGTATGGGGTGGTTTTGCAAGTTACATTGTCATCGAACTCCCACAATGTTTTACAGTTTTTGATAACCTTCAATGTTTCCTTGTTGACAATGTCAGGGGCATAAGTTTCCAACTCTTTATAATTATTGGTAACAATTTTAGCTAAGAATTTGGCCAAAGCAGGACTCAATAAATATTTACCAGTCCACGATTTTTGCAAGTGATAAGCACCATCAACAAAATCCCAAGGACAACCAACAGTACAAGCAGCTTTCACCAAGCTTTCCGAATTCTCCTTTTCACCCTCTTCACCTAAGAAATTGGCTGTTAATGCCCCACCAAAAGAGAATCCAACAAGATAAATTGGTCTATTTGGCCATCTTTTCTTAAAATCTTGCAACACTTCTCTGATATCGTTTGTTGATCCAGCATTGAACAACTTCCCACTAGTCAATTTGGTTCTACCACACCCACGAGAATTTATAACCACAACCCCCCAACCACTGGTCTTTTTTTCAATAGTTTCGGCAAAATCACGAATCAAGGATTCATGACTTCCACCACCTAAACCATGAATTATAACAACAATTGGTTTTTCACTAGTAGAATCTTCTTGGTGCAACTCTGCCAATTCTTCATTCGTGAAGTATCTGCAACGGGGTTGTAATCTAGGGAACCCTTCGGGTAATGTTTCCTTTCGAATAGTCTCAAACTTTTGCTCATCTTCTGGTTTTGGAATAACCCAATCCAAAGAACAAATACCACCATCTGAATAGGTGAAAAGCTCTCTCCCATAGTAAATTAAAAATTTGTTAGAACTATCCATAGAAGTATAATACAATGTTTGCAAAGTCCCATTGAATAGCAATGGGTTCAACCACAACTTTTGAGATTCATCCAAAATAGGTAAATCTTGTTTGATGAATTGACTGAACTTGATGGTGCCTTTGTCTTTCAACGATAACGTAGCAGAACCTTCATCGCCTGACTGATGAATCTTAATGTTTGATCTGAAACCCCAGCCTAATATCCCCATTATGATAATTTGACTAATTCAAAATGTATTGATTGACAGAAGTAAAAGCAAGAAATATAGTAGACTTGAAAAGTGAAAATTCAAAAAAGAAAAGTATTTAACGGAACATTTTTTTTTCCCGAGTTTCAAAGTTTAATTTATACTATCGAAGTCTTTGTTTTTGTTGGGTATAATCTATAGTCATCTTATAACCTTGATGCTATAGATTTAACCGATGTGCTACAATTTTGTGTAATCCGGACATTAACTCCGAAAACAATAAAACGTTTACTTTTAGCACCAAATATTCTTACCTGATACTGTTTAGTCCACATACTAGTTAAGCTTTATAAGCGATACCCATTGATAACAAGTTAAGATATGATACCTATTGTTTTTGTTAAACATTTTGTGAACCAGTTCCTAAAGTGAAACAGAACTGGAAAAATTCTTCATTTTTTTTTCTCCCTGGCTAATTCAGTCACATCTGAGAAAAACCTTATTGTAAAAACTGTATCTCCGAGACTGGAGATTAGGTGCAGCAAAACATAACCATACCAACCAACCAACCAAAACCTAAAACTTAGTTCTCTAAGCACAACAAAACAAAAAAAAGATAAAACTAAAACGTCTGTCATTTAATACTAAGAAAAGAAAGAAGGGACGAAAGAAAGAACTATACAAAACTTCTAATTGATATACCAAAACTACGCATCTAGCATCTCTAACAAATATCTAACTCAGACCATAAATCTGAAAAACAACAACGGCAGCAAAAACAATAACAAAAACAAACTAACTAAATATCCAAAAAAAAAGTGAATAAACAAAAACACATAAATGTAAATTCCCCCATAAACTCACTTGGCACCATTAGTAGGATCTTCTTTTACAATTTCTTTTTCTTGACTAGCTTTTTTACGTAAAGATACTGCCTTAGATACAGCATGTTTTGATCTTTCGGAAGACACACTATTGGCAAGGTGACCACGATCATCTAAATCAACTGTACCAGCACTTTCAAATATAGATACCAATCCTGCTAACAAACCCAAGGTCTCTAACACTTGGCGAGGTTCGTTCAAATGTGCAATTGCCACCGTTTTCTTTGATGCAGGACCAACAGCAACAGGATAAACACCATAAGACCCAAACTTGTTGGTTGGGCGATTGTCACCTTTCCATTTCTTATTAATCTCATTCAATGAGTTGAACATGTCTTCATCGGTTAAATCATCTCCCAAACACAACATAAAATCAGGTAATTCTTCAATTGGTATATCTTTTGTGCAATGTCCAGTAGGATGCTTTTCTTGTTTGGCTCCGTGTGGATGCAAAACTAATCTCTTGACAATTTCACCTTTATTGACAAATTTTGGTCTTACTTCAATGTTTGCTTTGCCAGCCATTACCTCAACATCATATTCTTTGGCTACTGTATCATTCAATTCTTTCATGCATTTTTCTGCCTGGAAATTTCCCAAGTCAGGATCAGCACGACGGTAATGCCAAGTTAATGCTACTTTTTTACGTTCAATATTTGATCCCGGTGTTTTTTCAGTGTAGTACTTGAAAATATCATCGACTTTCTCTTGCCAAGACATATCAAACGATGCTGCTAGGTTTACCCATTCCTTGGAACCAATATCCTTCATAAAGCATCCGTGCTCTGCTGACAAACCCACATTCTTATTTCCCATCCACTTCTCCAAAAATGCTTGATCCCTACCAGATATGATCCAGATTTGATTCTTTGGATCTGAAGATAAAACATCCAAAATACGATTCAATTTATCGGAAGGGATAGCTGCAGCAGGATCCTGGACAATAGGGGTCAAAGTCCCATCATAATCAAACAAAAATAACCTTCTCTGTGACTCCTTGTAGTTATTCAACAATAATGGTCTATTTAATGCAGGGGTATAGCTGTTACTGTGTGTGACAATTGAATGAGAAAGGATATCGCAAATGAACGTAGATGTCCAATTTTGAACAGTGTTTGAAAGGACCTTCTCGTACAATTTTGATTCCAAAGAAACCTTTTCCTTCGTAGATAACATCAATGCGTCGTTGATAGTCTTTGCTACACCCACAGAATCCCATGGATTGACCATAATAGCATCTTTCAACACAGTGGCTGTACCTGTGAATTCCGACAAAATCAATGGAGAATTATTGTATTTCTGACAAATAACAAACTCCAAAGAAGTTGTATTCATACCATCTCTAACAGAAGTAATCAATGCCAAGTCTGCTACTCGTAACAATGCTAAATATTCTTCTTTGGCAACTCTCATCTGGTAATGCAAAACGGGAGTGTGGTTGAGGTTACCGTATTTGGAATTAATACGAGAAATTATTTCCGTAACCCTGGTTTCAACATTGGCGGAGTGTGAGTATCCTGGACTGGAAACTTGAATCAAAACAACAGTTTCTCTCCATTCCGGATACATATCCAAAAAGATTTCGAAGCCTTCCAATTTTTGTATAACCCCTCTCACTTTGTCTAATCTGTCTCGACCAACAATAAGCTTCTTGCCTTTGTAAACCTGTTTTAATGCTTGCACCTTCTCCTCAACTCCAAGCTCACTGGAAAAGGCATCATGTTCAATTTTCTCAGTATCGATACCAATTGGCAACGTCTCAACCGAGATTGTTGTACCATATGCAGAAACAGAATCTCTGTTAACCTCACAGCCCAAAACACGAGCACAGCAAGAAATAAAGTGTCTTTGGAAGGAGTCCGACTGGAAACCAATCTTGTCAGCTCCTAACATACCATCTAATAATTGCGATCTTTTGGAAAGACACCTAAAGTACTCCGAGGATGGGAAAGGGACATGAAGGAAAAACCCGATATATGCATTTGGGAACTCCATTCTCAATAATTGGGGCAACAACAATAAGTAGTAATCGTGTATCCAGATAATGTCCCCTGGCTTATAAACCGACTTGATTTTGTTCAAATATGCTTCGTTAAATTTGACATAATCATGCCAAGCATCAGTTTCAGCTTTACCATCAGATGGTTGTCCCTGAATATAATGGAATACCGGCCACAAAACGTTCTCTGCATATTTTCTCCACCTTCCCTGATCACGTCTCAATAACCACACGGGATGGATGTTTGGAGTGCCACTGGCATCACATAATTTTTTCTCGATCTTCAGTTTATCTTCTTCATCCAAATACAATGGGTCATCCTGCAATGTGTCCGCAGTTAATGAACTTGTATCTTTCTTTTTGTTTATCAATTCTCCAGTCCAAGCAATCAAATGTGTCTCCCATTCTTTGTTCTCAGCAAGAAAATGTTGCGACGAATACAATGCTGAATTACCACGTACAGTTTCAACATCCCAGTAATACTGTCCTGTCTTATTGTCGTAATCACTTATAATTTGTAAGGGCAATGAGGTCATCACATTAAGGATTCTTCCCGACAATTTTAGTTTACCTTTTCCTTCAAATTCTTTTGGTGAAGGAATAGAACCATTTGCTGAAAATGCATTTACTTGTTGGGGTGCCATGACCAAGGTTTGAATTGACTAGATATACGGAAGCTAAATTATATAGAAAAAAAGGAATAAAGAAAAAAAACGAAAGTCAACTAAAAAGGGGAAATGAAATAAAAAAATAGTACCGACAATTGATATTTATGGAAGGGTCGATTGCGATAATGAAAATGGTGAACAGGAGAAAAAGAAAGAGAGGGAGTGACTGTAACAGATTCGAAGGTTCGCCGGACAACAGAAAAGAATTTCTTTCTATACTACGCTTGTTTTTTTTCCTAGGGGGCACGCCATATGTAATAATTAAATAAGAAAAATGACTTGCAGCAATGATCATACCACCGACCACAACTTAAATCACGTATGTATTCCCGGCAACTCCAGAACTAATTTCCTCGACGGCTGAGAAAAACCAAAAACGAAGAACCAAAAATAAAAATATGATCACCACCAAAATCCGCTTTTGCCCGTAAAGTTCTTTTGTTGACAAGGCAAAAAGCTGCTGGGGGATGAATGTAAGTATGTGGATGCCTCAGGTGAGAATATAGGCGAACCACATAGACCTAGATTATAGTTGTAAAGATATATGACAAAAAGAAAACACACAGTATCATATCTATAAAACTATACTGAAGACCTATTCAACCAAAGAATAAGAGTATAAAGATACCATTTTGACAATAAATTTGATCCCTATAAGTTTCTCAGATATTATCCTTACTCCAATGGACTTGCAATTTATTCTTCATACATTTTCTATGAAGTTTCTCTAGTACATTATACACACATGAAATGAAACAATATATTTTACGTTTCTTCTAATCAAGATATTGAAGAATGATTTAACTTCATTTGTGATAATATACAATATATTTGTTATCCTTTAACCCTACAAATACTATTCAAAAAAAAAACTGAGTTTACATGAACAAAAAAAAAGAGTGTAGAAAATAGAATACAATAAGCAACGATAATAAAGAAATATCAGTAAAATAAAAAATATGAACCCAATCTCTTTATAATCTAGATTAATTCTTGGACATCTCCCACTTTCATAAATTCCGTTACAACATCTCCTCTCTGCAATAACAATCAAGTCTTTTAAGCTTGCTCTTCAGCATTACCGGCAGCTTCAGACTTCTTGTACTCTTCAAAAGCAGTCAAAGCATCTTCGAAATGGTTATTGAACAATTCATCATCATCTAACAAATCCAAAATTTCTTGGTTTTCTAAACCTAACATCATACCAGTGATTTTACCAGCAGCTTCTGGTTCTTGAGCCTTACCGGTAGCAACAATCTTTGGATACAATTCTTCACCCAAAATTCTCTTTTGTTGATCTTGTGGAACACTAGAAATGATAGCAGCCAAGTCTCTCTTGCTGGTTTGGTTACGGTTTGGATAGTATCCACCTCTTGGTTGTTGTTGTTGTTGTTGCTGAGGTCTCATGTTTTGACCGTTAAAGTCTTGTTGAAATTGAGGTGGAATACCGTAGACAGGAACTGGTTGGCCATTTGGACCTGGTCTTGGCCATTGTTCTGGGAATGGTTGACCTCTACCTCTCATCATCATTTGTGGATTAGGACCTGGGTATGGAGCGTTACCTCTGCCATTTGGTGGGAAAAAGCCTTGTTGACCGTAGAACATTGGTGGAATGAATTGACCAGGTAAACCACCAGCAGCAGCATTTTGCATTCTCATTTGGTTTCTGGCTTGAATTTGTTGTTCTAATTGAGAGCGTCTAACATCCTTACGTTGAGCCAAAGCAACATACAATGGCTTGCCGTTAATCATTCTGGTGTTCATTTCAGTGATAGCCTTGGTGGCTTCTTCTGGGGTTGTGAAGCAAACGAAACCAAAACCTTTTGATTTACCAGCTTCATCAACCATAACCTTGGCAGATGTAATGGTACCAAATGGTTTGAATTCTTCTTCTAATTTTTCAGAATCAATAGTGTCATCCAAATTCTTAACAAACAAGTTGACACCTTGGTATTTGGCCAATTTTTCTAATCTAACAGCTTCGTATTGTTTCTTCAATTCTTCCAATCTTTCTCTTTTCTTTTGTGCTCTACCAACGTAGATCTTTTGACCGTTGATTTCTTTATCGTTCAATTCTTCAACAGCCTTAACAGCAGATTCATGATCTTCAAAATTAACAAAACCAAAACCTTTAGATTTCCCATCTTGGTCTTTTTCCAAGTAAATGGAAGTAATCTTACCGAATGGAGAAAACAATTTTTCAAAGCTTTCTTCTGAATAGTTCAAGTCAATGTTTTTAACATAAATGTTAGTGAAGTTGGCTTTCATTTCTTCAAACTTAGATTCACGGTCTTTTTTAGAAATGTGCTTACCAACGAAAACTTCACGATCGTTCAATAACATACCATTGACATTTTCAATGGCAGCTTCAGCAGCTTCAGCAGTTTCATAGTGGACAAAACCAAAACACTTTGATTGACCAAATTCATCGGTGGCAACCTTACAAGACAAAATTTTACCAAAAGCAGAAAAGGTGTCATGCAAAGCTTTGTTATCGATGGCTGGATGCAAATTCTTGATGAAAATATTACCATCACCAGATCTTCTAGCAGATGGGTCTCTTTGAGACCACATGATACGACATGGACGACCTTCGATCGGGTTGTAGTTCAATTCTTCAATAGCCTTTTCACCATCTTCGTACTTGTGGTAGTTGACGTAAGCATAACCTAAAGATTTTTTAGAGACAGCATCACGACAAACTCTGATAGAGGAAACTTGACCGATTGGAGAAAAGATTTCGAACAAGGTAGCTTCATTAACAGATGGGTTCAATTCACCAACGTACAAGGAGGCAGAATTCTCGGCAACACCAGATGATTCACCTTGTTCTTCAGCTGATTGATCAGCAGTGGTAGTAGCAGCAGCAGCTGATTGTTCTTCAGTAGTTGAACCAATGTTCAACTTTTCCATAGATTCTTGAAGTTGATTAGTTTCAGCAGCAGACATTACGGATTAATGAAAATTTTTTTTTATTTTTTTTTGGAGATATAGGGTTAAAGAATTTTTTTTTTAAATTTTTTTTTAAGATACTTTTAAATAAGAAGCTTTATATAATAATAAAATGCTTTCCTAATTTATAAAGTGTTTTTATGTTGATTATTCCAAATAGGAGTCAAGATGAGGTTGATTACTAAGAGAAGAGAGTATTTCTGCAAGAGTTTTCAAATTTTTTTTTGTCTCACAATAATAGAGGGATGATGGTGGAAAAAAAAAAAAATCCAAAAAGAAAAATTTTTCTTTCAAATTTTCTTTAATTCTTTCATTACAATTTTGCGTGTGAAATATTCAAAAAAAAAAAGAAAAAATAGTAGACAACAGAATAACTTGAAGTTCTGCATTTAGTCTATAGTAACAGTAACAGTAACAACAACAACGGCTAGTTCACAAATATCTTTTCCTTTTCATATAAGTTATACAAACTATACAGCATAAAAAAACAAAACAAAAACAATAACAAAATCAAAATTTAGACATTCCATGTAACATTAATTGGACTGTTTTAGCCTATTATACATGGCACCAATTTTGTTACTTGGTACCTTTGATGGCCAATAAAGACCCGTAAAAGACCACAAGTGCTTTCTTAGCTTATCCTTGTTTTGAACTTTGCTAACCTCTGATTCAATAAAATCACCAATGTTAAGCAATTCTGATTTTAAAATTTTTGCCCACTCATGTTTATCTAAGCCTTTACTTCCCTTATGCAACTTGTGCAATGAGCTGGTTACTGGTTGCATAATTGATTTGCATGAGCCTTCGTCCATGCTTTCGTACTCGAGGTCTCGCTTTTCTTCTTTAAACTTGGCATGCCCAAGTGCTGGAGATGCTGATGCAGAGCTTCTTTGTTGATTCATCCTTTTTTGTTTGGCAAGTTTTTCAGAACTCTCTAACTTAACAGGTTTCCTGTGTTTGCCCGTGTTGTTGGCAGTGCCGCCATTACTATTACCAGAGAGAGTATTATGGCTGCCGTTGCTGCTACCACTGTTGTGCGGAACTGGTGTTGATTTCCTAATTCTCTTTCTAACACTTCCGACAGGCGTCGATCCGCCCACTGAACTATCAGATTCTTCATCTCTTAACAAAGTAAACAAATAGTCAACTCGCCTTCCCAAGTGTACTGAGCCAGGAACTTTCTTCACGCTTTCTTTACCATCTTGATTGGCAGTAGCATCTTTTCCTGCGGCAGGGTTTTCCAAAAATAGTTTGTTCTGTAAGCCTAACAACGGATCGTCTCTGATCTGTACCCAAGATCCATAACCGAACTTGTAAACACCCACCAATAGCATCGCATCATCTTTGGCTGTCCACTCACAAGACCAAGCTTGAACCAGTTTTGGATGTCTTGGTAATACAAAATTCGTGGAATCAGTTTTTGTTACAATTTTTTCCAACAATTTCATATCCACTGGTCTATTCAATACGATCTCAGCATTTATGTTTTTCACACCTTGATACTCAAATAACACGGCCTTTTTTTCTTTCTTCTTAGCGATCCATAAAGCAGTTTGATTTGGTTCACCCGGAACTGGTGGTCGCCTCTTTTGTTCTTCAGCCTTTCTTTCTAGTTCAGCAAGAACAACAGCGCGTCTTGCTTCTTCTTCCTTCACCAATTGTTTTGAAGTACTGATAATTTCATTATACGCATGTTTAACTAATACCGGATTCTTGTTTGTGATGCTCCCTTCTTCAACTAACTGCTCCCATTTACCACTCAAATCTCCCCATTTTAAAATAGATCTATAAATACCTCTAATTTCTTTTTCGGATAACTGGTGGTCGCCAGCATTTCTTCTTCTCAATGGCCTCAGGTCTTCACCACTATCCTCAACATCGCTTGGCACCGATGAGCCATTTTCAAACTTACGCACAGCAGCTTTTCTTCTAGAGTACATTGCAATTTGATCTTGTAAATATTGCTCGTCAGCTTTCCTTTTTTCTTCGTCCTTCAACTTGGTCAACTCTTCCTGTGGAATAATATCGTCCCACTCAACGTCAGCCTTGTAATCAGTAACTTCAAATTGTTTCAAGAATTCTTCAGAACCCAAATTGGATTCACCTAATTCAGGAGTAGTTACATGGTCTTCTGCGTGACTCAAAACGTCATCTAAGTTCAAATTTTCCAATTTTTGTTGATTATTGTTCTCTTTGAACATAGTACCAGCACCAAATTTCAAAATCTGACTCAATTCGTTAGTTGACGGTTCAGTTTTGCTACCGTTTTTGGCACTGGGGTCGGTTATACCTAATGAAATAATGGCATATTCAAGAACCATCTTTTTTCTTGCTCTTTCTAATATTTGTTCTTCAACAGTATCCTTACTAACGAAACGATATACCGAGACATGATTCTTTTGACCAATTCTGTGTGCACGAGCCATGGCTTGCAAGTCTGCCTGGGGATTCCAATCAGAATCAAAAATGATAACCGTGTCAGCAGTCATCAAGTTAATACCCAATCCACCTGCTCTGGTGGATAATAAAAATGCAAAGTCCTTGGATCCAGGTGCATTAAAATGATCAATGGCGATCTTTCTTTTCGATGACGGTACAGTACCATCCAACCTTTGAAATTGATAGCCTTTTATAAACATATAGTCTCCTAATATATCTAACATTCTCACCATTTGAGAAAAAATCAAAACACGGTGACCTTCTTTCCTCAACCTGGAGAGCAATTGTTCAAGTAAAACCATTTTACCTGACGACATCACTATTCCTTTAAGAGTGTTCTCTCTAGAAGGAGAACCTGCTTTATCCAAAACTTTATCCTCTGCACCATCAAACAAATAAGGATGATTGGATGCCTTTTTTAACTCACTCATGATGTTCAATAACGATATTTGAGATCCCCTATTACCCGCATTCAACGCAGCGTAGTTCTTAGTAATAATGTTTTTGTAGTACTCAGTCTGTATATCGGATAATTCCACTCTCAAAATACGCTCTGATTTCGATGGCAAAGATTTCTCAACATCCTTCTTCAAACGTCTCAAAATGAATGGACTTATTTTCTTCTGCAAGTCTTTAATGTACTGTTCCTGTTCGGAATCAATAGTTTCAAAATCGATTTCCTGGTCTATTGTAAACTTGCCTGGCATCAAAAAATTACACAATGCTGCCAATTCCTTGACATTGTTTTGCAATGGGGTACCAGTAATCAACAATCTGTTGCTAACTTTGAAACCTTTCAAAGCTTCATACAATGATGATTCTGCATTTTTCAACCTATGTGCCTCGTCAACAGCTAAAAACTGCCATTTGAATGCCCCGAGCTCATTTTTGTCTTTCAAAATGTATTCATATGTTGTCAACAAGACATTGAACTTTGGTTTTCTATTCTGGTTGTACAACTCATACTCCCTTATAGTTTTCCTAGCTTCTCCATTACCCAAATAGTAAACACAATTAACATCAGGGGCCCATTTCTCAAATGTTTCTTGCCATGCCGGTACAGTGGATAACGGCACAACAACCAAATGAGGACCGTTCTGTCTTCTTGCATAAATTAGCCAGGATAAAAATGCAACCGTTTGCACAGTCTTACCTAAACCCATTTCGTCTGCCAAAATACCGTTTTCATTTCTGGACCATAAAAATGCCATCCAGTTCAAACCTGTCAACTGGAAATCTCTCAATTCACCATTCTTAATGAAAACAGGTTGTTTGAACAACTTCTCAAACCTTGGTCTCTGAGAAAGAGGATAGTTGGCGGAAAGACTGGGTAAAATCTTTGAGTTCAATCTTTGCTGGTATTTCGTTACTTGTTCAGGTGCGATCTTTGCTATTTCTTCGGCATCTTCCCAAGAGCATTCATCATAATAAAGTCTTTTCCATTTGACAAAATATTGAAGCTTGGTTTCCCCATCATCAGTTTCAACCCTCTCGCTATCAACAATTCGCTCGACATGTGTATATTCGTCTTGCTCATCTCGCTTGCGTTCCCTTTCTATGTCCATGGCTTCTAGATCTTCTTTAGTAGTTAGTGGATCATTTCTAATTTCATCGTCATAGATTATGAACTGCTTTATATAATTATCCAATTTTCTGAAACCTTTAAACAGTTTCAAATCTTGATACTTTTCCCAAGTATTGTGTAAATGAGAAGCATCTGTCCATTTGATTTTGAACAAATAATCAATCTTAGGATCACCAGTCTTTTCCGCATTCTCTTCATTCAACTTATGATCCATGACTATGTCTATCCCACGTTCATTTTCGGGCTCAATTGCTTGTTGATAGTAATAATAATCGCCTTCTTCGTCCTCTTCGTCAAATTCAGGTTCACTTTCCAATAAATCAGCATCATCTTCATCGTAATCAATTGCATAATTAACCTGCTTGTTGTTTCTTGATGAAAATCTTAGCTCTTGTGGAGGCGAAGGCGATTGCTTAGTTTTCCTGGCCTTGGTATTTTTACCCTTTTGTTTTTTTGAAGTTTTTGGTTTGGATTTCATTTTCTTACCAGCACCAAAACTACCATCATAATAGATATCATCATCGTCGTCATCATCGTCACCAAACTCGTCATTTTCATCTTCGTCCATCGAAATGCCATCCTCGTAATCATCTTGAACCTTTTTCTTTTTTCTAGATGGTGCAACATCTTCCTCTGAATCGGATTCCACAATTGCAGGACCGCGTCTTTCACGATGTGACCTCCTTAACCCATATAATTCTGGATTTAACTCAGCTTCTTCCGGAATGTACTGTTTCACCATTATTTACTTAATGAAATTATCTTAGCAATAACTGTTCTTGATAAGGAAATATTGGTAGCCTAGAATAGGAACCCGTGGAAAGCCTCGTAAATATGTACTGTTTTATAATGTACAGTAGCAGATTTCAAATGTGATTGAATTAACTTGTCCGTATAAAAAGCGAAAAGCAAATATCTTCAACTGTATTTCCTCTTTATGAAAGTCAGTGAATTAATAGGTGTCACTTCACAATATCAACTTGATTGATTGGTTGGAAATATACTATTTTTTTTTTTAAAAAAGAAAACAAATACTGATGATAAACAATTACTCTGAAATTACCCCTAATTATTATACACAACAACTTTTCAAATTATTCAACTGTTGTTTGAATTAGTAAAAAAAAAACTAAATACCAACAGGGGATTATCAATATGAATGATTGCAGTATTGATTTGTTAAAATTGTTGGGATGGAAAAACAGGATATAAATTTTTCTTTTCTTTTTTTTTTTTTTGGAGAGTGGACAACGACGTTAAACCACCCTTTTTCCTGTTCAGTTAAACAAAAAAAAAGATCGTGTTATGCATCATCAAAAGAGATAAATGATTGGTTTAAATATATATGTTGATTCAAAGTAATATACATTATACAACGTAATCCTATAGATGCAAAAAAAAACCCACTACCAACAACAGATATCAATAATCCAGTTGATAATTGCTTGGGATCTATGTAGAGATTGAAAATACAGGGGCTTCCCGTTCACGGAATAGACCCCATACCAGGATCGATATCATCCCCTCTGGCCAAGATGTCCAATCACAAAATTTTGCAGCCAATACCAACAGCATACAGTCACAACAATGTACCTACTGAAAGTCATAAACAAGTTAGTTTAGTTTAAGCAAGTGCCATTAAAGTCCAAACAGTTGATAAGTGCGTCAGTATCAAGGACCATATACTGAGTTCAACTGGATGTAGAAAGATTTGCAACCATTAGCACTCTAGTCCGTCAAGTGGGAAAGAACGACACTTCATTCGAATAAGTGCTTCGTAATGAATCCACAATAACGTAGCATGGCAAGCTAATTGCAAATCTCGTAAGCAAAAATAGAAGTAGCAACTTTGATCTTAATCCACAAATAACGATGCAGCCTTCGAATTCAAGCAGCTTGCTAAATACTAGAAGCAACAATATCTCGCAATAACAGTGGCAACAAAACAATGAATGTGTTTGCACATTTGTAACAATCTATTCGACTGACATAATTGAAGGAGGCTAAATCATATTGATTGAAAAGCAAATTCCCTTTTACTTGATTGATTAACTTTTCTTAAGTTAATAAATTAATTTTTTGAAAGTTGAAATTGAAATGCTTCTTAGTTAACCAAGCTTTCAAGGAAAAGAAAAAGTGGTGAGAAATTTTTTTTTTTTTGGGAAGAAAATTATGAGAATAAAACATGTGTGTTGTATTGTCCAATTTTTCTGGACTTAAGAACACTACTAAAATATAGCGCAGACACGACCTTTTGTTTTTCTGGATCACCCCCTCTAACTTGTGTTGCATACAATTACACGAGTCGAATGAGCCATCCTTTAGAATGAGGGCGATTAAAACTATACTATCTTTTTCAGTATACCAGTAGAGTGTAGTTCAAATAGAGCTAAACTTGTATACAGGGAAAAACTTTTCATGTAAGTTATACAGTATATATAGGGCACCATGATCACGTCCCATACTTTACTAAGCAAATAGTTAGACCCTAGACCTAGCCACAAATCATCTACTTTCTTTCTTCATGTATAACTGTTTTGATCTATTTAATTCTAATGATGGATATCAGTAATTTAGTTTTATTAGCATGGGCTTTTTGAGTGAGAGCTTACATTAAAATACGCATAATAATTTACAAAAGTAATACAGTAAAGTTCACCAACAAGAGAAAGACCTGTATAATAAATAGCCATTAATTTCATTTCCTCTTCCAAGTATTAAAAATCACCATCGTAACACCATGCCAGTTTGAAATTGAGACAATCAACATTAATATTCTTAATATTCTTCTTAACCAGTAATTAAGTTATCCTTGTTTTGATTAGGAATCCATAATGGTATTCTCGTATCCAATCACACGTCAGTATTTACTAATACAAAGCTCTCGTCCTAACCTAATTTCTCTCAGAAAAAAAAAGTTAGTGTTTGTCAATAGGTACACGTACCATAAAGGCTCATTGAAAAAAATTTTTTTTCTTGTTAAAGTTGAAAACTAAATTTTTTTTTTTTTCATTGAAATTACAACACCACCCCAATTCAAAAGAATATCAACACATATCATGAGTACAAAAGGAAAAGGAAAGACCAAGAACGGGAGAGGTGATACCCATGCAAAAAACGAAAGAATTGCCATTGTGTCAGCCGACAGATGTAAACCAAAGAAATGTAAACAAGAATGTAGAAAGAGTTGTCCTGTTGTGAAAACTGGGAAATTGTGTATTGAAGTTACTCCAGCATCCAAAATTGCATTTATTTCAGAAACTTTATGTATTGGTTGTGGTATTTGTGTTAAAAAGTGTCCATTTGATGCTATAACCATTATTAATTTACCAACCAATTTGGAAGGCGAAACTACCCATAGATACTCAGCTAATTCCTTCAAGTTGCATAGATTGCCAACTCCAAGACCAGGTCAAGTGTTAGGTTTAGTTGGTACCAACGGTATTGGTAAGTCCACAGCATTAAAAATTTTGGCTGGTAAACAGAAGCCAAATTTAGGTAGATATGATGATCCTCCAGACTGGGAAGAGATCTTGAGACATTTCCGAGGTTCTGAATTACAAAACTATTTCACAAAGGTGTTAGAAGACAACATCAAAGCTATTATCAAACCTCAATATGTTGATAACATTCCTAGAGCTTTAGCCAAGTCTAAAGTTAAACAAGTCGGTGCCATTTTGGAATCCAAAAACGAGAAGAATGATGACTACAATTACATTTTGAATGTTTTGGAATTGAAGAACGTTTTGAACCGTGAAGTCGAGAATTTATCTGGTGGAGAGTTACAAAGATTTGCTTTAGGTATGACCTGTGTTCAAGATGCTAATGTTTATATGTTTGATGAACCTTCCTCGTACTTGGATGTAAAGCAAAGATTAAGAGCTGCAGAAATCATTAGATCATTGTTAAATCCTACTACTTATATCATTTGTGTGGAGCACGATTTATCTGTTTTGGATTATTTGTCCGATTTTGTTTGTATCCTTTATGGTGCTCCATCCGTTTATGGTGTGGTTACATTACCAGCATCTGTCAGAGAAGGGATCAATATTTTCTTGGATGGTCATATCCCAACCGAGAACTTGCGATTCAGAACTGAATCGTTGCAATTCAGATTGGCCGACGCCGCAGATGATTTGATTTTGGACAAATCTAATTCTTTGGAATATCCAAGCTTGCAAAAAACCCAAGGGGACTTTAAATTACGTGTTGAAGCTGGTGATTTCACAAATTCAGAAATTTTGGTTATGATGGGTGAAAATGGTACTGGTAAGACCACTTTCTGTAAGCTTTTGGCTGGAGCCATTGCCCCAGATGGTGGCCAAGAAATACCAAAATTGAACGTCTCAATGAAACCACAAAAGATTGCTCCAAAATTCACTGGTACAGTAAGGCAATTATTTTTTAAAAAAATTAGAGCAGCCTTTTTGCACCCACAATTCCAAACTGATGTTGTGAAACCATTAAAGATCGAAGACATCGTCGACCAAGAAGTGCAAACATTGTCTGGTGGTGAATTGCAAAGAGTCGCTATTGTGTTGGCTTTGGGTATCCCAGCCGACATTTATTTGATCGATGAACCATCAGCTTATTTGGATTCCGAACAACGTATTATTTGTTCTAAGGTTATCAGAAGATTCATTTTGCATGCCAAGAAGACCGCTTTTATTGTCGAGCACGATTTCATTATGGCCACCTATTTAGCCGATAGAGTCATTGTTTTTGAAGGTCAACCATCTAAGGATGCTGTTGCTAGAAGCCCAGAGTCTTTATTAACAGGATGTAACCGTTTCTTGAAGAATTTGAATGTCACTTTCAGAAGAGATCCTAACTCCTACAGACCAAGAATTAACAAGTTGGACTCTCAAATGGATAAAGAACAAAAGGCTTCCGGTAATTACTTCTTCTTGGAGAATACTGAATTGTAAGGAAAATAGCTTTCGTCCCAGCATTTGTTACAGTCAATTACTTTGGTTCTTGTATTTTGGGGTGGATGGACCAGGAAACCATCTTGGCATCAATATTTAGCTCCACGGGCCAATTTCTTGTTTATGATGTTCCTTAAACAATAGAGAGCATACAGAAACAGACAGAGCTCCGTCAGGTTTCAGGTGCAGAAAATTGAGAAGGTTGTTAATTTGATTGTGTATATTCAATGACTAGAATTGACATACCGGCTCATGGATTTCAACAAACAAAGATGAAAAATAATATTAATAATGATAATTGCAAACCCCAAACTTTATTTTATAGACGTGATCATCCCTTTATACATATCCAACTACATAGTATAATTAATTTTGTTGTTAAGAAGTAACGTTTTTCGGTTTTCGTTTGTATGTGTGTGTGTTTGTAAATTACCTTTTTCTCGGCTCTGAATGATTTTGACACGTTAAAGGAAAATTTTCACTTGAGTGTAAGACGAAAGCATACACAACAAAAGTAGGGAAATGCAAAAAAAAAAATTAGAATAAAATAAAAACTAAAGCATAACGAGTTCCACGTCATTTTCCAACGTCTTTCACCCAACATTACCCATACGATCAAACTGCAAACTATGTCGGCACCCACCCCTCCACAAACTGGCCAATTTCAAGTTGCTACTTCAGCTCAAAGGTCACCAGTAGCTGTGAATATTGTCAACTACTTGTTTCAAAATCCTATATTGAAACAAAGAACAGGTTTATTAGATAACACAAATGATATCGAGTTTTTCAGATTCAAAAGATTGCAAAGAGCATTATTGAGCGATGACTATAAACAGAAACAACAAAATCCCAAGAATGGGTTGATTCCTGTTGCAAATAATGAAGATGTACAAAAAGTTTTTGTTTTGTTGATCCAGAACCAATTGCTCTTACCACTTCAGAAATTGCATTACGCCGAAGTTAAAGCAGTCAAGGGCTGGAAGCCTAATAAAGAGAAACCAACTTTGAAAAGGGCCGACAAAGCAGTAATGGATCCTGATGTTTATTATGGTTGGTTGTACCAAAAACCTAACCCATACATCTTGCTTTACAGTTTTTTGGCTATAGCTGGTGTGTTTGCCGTTATATTATTTCCACTTTGGCCCAACTTTATGAAGAGAGGTGTTTGGTATCTTTCTATGGGTGCATTAGGGTTGATTGCTTTATTTTTTGCCACTGCAATTGTAAGATTGATAATCTACATTATTTCATTAGTGGCCTTCCCTAAGCCATTTTGGTTATTCCCCAACTTATTTGAAGATTGTGGTGTTATTGAAAGTTTCCAACCAGTCTATGCCTGGGAGGAACCTAAGAAAAAGAAAGGCAAGAAGAAGAAGGAACCAAAGTTGGAGGTTGTTGAAGAGAAAGTTGGCAGTTCTTCTGGGGACGTGAAAGTCACAGGAAGTGAACTTTCGAATGGTTCTTCCACAACTGGCAAGAGAAAGGTAACTTTAGAGGAAGTTGAAGAATAAATTGTATGTATATATTTGTATTATAGGTTTTATACGGTTGTGTGGAACAACGTACTTTTTACACCATTAAATACAATTGTTTTTATTATACTCACAGGCAGTACTCTACCACCACACTATTTAAAAGCGGCACGCTATTTCACCAAGACAAAAAAAAATAGAGGACAAGCAAAAAAAAAAACCGTATCAAGTCTAATTTTTAACTCGTTTTAGAGTAGATAATCTATTTACTCACTCTTCTTGGAAAGTCATTTATTATTAGGAACCAGTAACTTAACACAAGAATGGTCACTATCAACGATTTGTCTTTTAATCCAGACTACTCTTCTATTTCTGTTTCGACTTCTGATGGGTTCAAGATTTTCAACTGTGAACCTTTTGGTGAGTTCTACTCGTCACAGGAGAGCCCTCTCCGCAAATCGATATCCAACTCCTTAGAAGATTCTGCGGGTTGCCAAAATCCAACACATTCAAAAACCGATAGTCAAGATACACCAGCCAGGTTCCCGACTGCATTTTTGAAGATGTTATTTTCAACATCCTTAACGATAGTTGTTCCACAAACCCAAGATAATCTCGGCAATCGATTGTTAAAGATTTATAACCTTAAACAAAACTTGAAGATTTGTGAATTGAACTTTCCATCTAGCATTATTGATATCAAACTAAATAGAAAGAGGCTATTAGTAGTATTAGATACTGGCCAACTATACATATATGATTTAAGCTGTGTTCGATTGTTAAAAATATTGCAGCTACTGTTCAATGAACACGATGGCGACCAGAAATTTATCGGTGATCTTAGTGCCGATGACAGTAGTTGGCTAATAATTCCAGTTCAATCTACCAACAATCAAACTGATTTGCTCAATGCCGAAACAGGCAGCCAACCGTCTACACCAAAGTTAACACCAAGTGACTCGGTAATCAACACAGGATCGTATTCACAGTACCTTGAATTTACAAGAAATAGTTCACTAAGCAATTTAAAGAAGAAAAATAAGCTTATAACATTGGAGGATATCAAAAAGGATAGTGAAGGATGGGTAGTTGTTTATGATACAATTAATTTAGCACCGGTGGTAATATTTGAAGCCCACCATTCTACAATTGCTAGAATATGCATTTCGCACAGGGATAATAAAGTAGCAACTGCGTCAATTAAAGGCACCATTATCCGGATTTTTGATTTGAAAGAATTTGAAGGTAAGGTCAAGGTACATAAGGTTAAGAATTTGCGTAGGGGACATAATTTAGTGAAAGTGAACTCCCTAAGCTTCCACAACGACAATCATATTTTGGGATGTGGGTCAGAATCCAATACCATCCATTTGTTCAAGATCCACGAAGAAGAGTCAGACATTTGTACAAATGAGAATAGCGAGGACAGAACCAATCACAACAGTGACTATGAAGATAGCGATGGAGACACAAGCAAATCTTCAGAGGATCTCAATGAGAATTTGGCAAATTTGTTGATATCAAAGCCTTTGGACCCCGTTCCAATGGAAACAGAAGACAAACTTTCTAGTTCGTGGTTTGTCAAGACGAAAAAACTTATCAACAATCAATACACTAGTTCCATTATAAAAAAGTTACCATACAAAGACTATTTTGAGAATTTAATTTGGGAACCCCCACAAAGGTCATTTGCTTACATCAAATTGCCTGAATATGCTCCACACAACGAAAAAGACCCCAGATCCAATAAAGTTGAAATTGGGTTCAACAATGACTTGGTTTTCATTGCTTCATATCACACTGGCAACTTTTATCAATATCAAATTCCAAAGCAGAGAGGACCCGTGTCATCAATAAATGAAGACGATAAAAGAGAAGAGTGTCTGTTGATAAGCCAGTTTAATTTGATCTGAATCAAGCCATTCAATTCACGACAAGAAAGTTTAACTTCATAAATCTACTTGCAAAAAAGTCAGCTAATGTATAGAAAGAAAAGCATGCAATTGCATAAAGTGATAATTGAACATATCATAAATCCTTGAATGAAGCTGTTTAAAAGAAAAAAAGAAATTAAATAAAAGGTTGGTGAGGGTTTTGTGTGCGAAGACCGAGGATGCAAGTGATCGGGGTTAATTTCAATTATATGGGTCAACAGCTATGAGACAAGTTTACAAAAATATGGTTAGGGTAATAATAAAATTTAATAAAGCATTATATTTAGTATGGTATTTTTTAGAATCTAGGTAACATCAATCCTTGAAAGGAAGTTTTTATGTAGCAAATATGAAATCATAAGGGTATCATTTAAAAAATGTTGTAGGGCAAACCAGGTGTCAGTTAGCGCATAATCACTGTTTCTAGCGATAAAGAGATAAGACGAGAAAACTTAGGGAACTAGTAAGTGCAACTACCAAATTGTAGTCACTAAAATCCGTGGCAATTCAATTCAAATGCACTCGGGGTGTGGGAACTTTACAGCAAACCAAACCAAACAGAAAAAAAAAAAGAACTTGAAAATGAGAGCAACCCCACACACACAGATAGGACGAAAGAATGTGAAGTTTCTCTGCAACCATTTTTGTTTTTATCTCCCACCACCATTCCATTGTCCCAACCTTATAATATTTGACCTCCCCATAAAGATTTTCATATAATATAATCTTTTCACCATCCCCATTTTTTTTTTCAACTTTCCTTCTTTTTTTTTTTCTTTTTTTCTTTTTTGGATGTTAAGATTAAACAATTCTATTAGTTTATTGAAACAAGTCAGGAAAATAGCCACCACTTCTATTAACATGTCATCGAAATTATCCACCAACCACACTTCTGGAGGTGAAGAGCCAGTTGTATTGAGTTCAGTGAAAAACCATGCTAGACTTATCACCCTCAACAGAGTCAAGAAATTGAATTCATTAAACACAGAAATGATTGAGTTGATGACCCCACCAATTTTGGAATATGCCAAATCAAAGGAAAACAATGTTATCATATTGACTTCAAATTCCCCTAAGGCTTTGTGCGCTGGTGGTGATGTTGCTGAATGTGCCGTTCAAATCAGAAAAGGAAATCCAGGATATGGTGCTGATTTTTTTGACAAAGAATATAACCTCAATTATATTATTTCTACTTTACCAAAACCATATATCTCACTTATGGATGGAATCACTTTTGGGGGAGGTGTTGGATTATCAGTACATGCACCATTTCGAGTAGCAACAGAAAAAACCAAACTTGCCATGCCGGAAATGGATATTGGATTTTTCCCAGATGTTGGTACCACATTCTTTTTACCTAGATTGAACGATAAGTTGGGATACTATGTGGCTTTGACAGGCTCTGTTTTACCTGGGTTAGATGCCTATTTTGCTGGATTCGCAACTCATTACATTAAATCTGAAAAGATTCCTCAGTTGATCAACAGATTAGCAGATTTGCAACCACCAGCAATCGAAGATGATATTACAGTTTTGTCGGGCAACAATCAATATTTCAACCAAGTCAACGACATTTTGAACGATTTCAGTGAAAAGAAATTACCAGAAGACTACAAATTTTTTCTTTCAACAGAAGATATTGCAACAATCAATAAAGCGTTTTCTCAGGACACCATTGATGATGTTCTCAAGTATTTAGAAAATGATGGATCCCCATTTGCCAGAAAGACACTTGAAACATTATTGAAAAAGCCAAAAAGTTCATTAGCTGTAGGGTTTGAATTGATGAATCACGGAGCAAAGAATTCAATTAAAAAACAATTTGAATTAGAAATGGTATCTGCAACCAATATCATGAGTATTCCAGCAGAAAAGAATGATTTCGCTAAAGGTGTTATTCATAAGTTAGTGGATAAAATAAAGGATCCATTTTTCCCAAAGTGGAGTGATCCAAGTACTGTCACTCAGCAATTCCTCTCAAACATTCTCAGCACTTCGAAAAACACCGACAAATACTTGAAAACTCCATTTATCAAGAAATGGTTTGGCGTTGATTTTGAGGACTATCCACATCAAATGGGATTACCTACAAATAAACAAGTAGCTGATTATATTTCTGGATCTGATGGATCTAATAGAACCTATTTACCAACTCCTGCAGAAGTTTTTAAACATTTCAAACAAAAGACAAATAATAAATTGGGTGTCGACGAGAAGATTAAACAGATATTGGACTTGCACGGTGAGACCGCCAAATACGATCATAAGTATGTTACTTGGAAAGAAGAGCCTACAAAATAAATAGAAATGTTATAACCAATACATACATCAATAGTAGTTTGATTTCTTATTCTGTCAACATGCATATGTTCGATCAACATCGAATTGGAACAGGACTAAAAGCCATAGAAGATAGAACATTTAATCTTTATCGAGTCATTTTATTATGTTTTAAATAGTTTCTTTCAATTAGTAACACTAATCAGATACACATATATATTACAATTATTTGAACTTTTCTGCAACTAAATCTTCACCCAATTCTTCGTAATCAGCCTTTGTTATGAACCAATTGTCCAAGGCAATTTTAGCACTATTAGACTTTTCGTCGTTGTCATTGAGCATGCTGGCCAAATTACATGCACCAAACCAAGCACCAAATTGACGATCCCAGATTTCTGCATTTTCTGTGTTACTTGGTCTGATTTGTTGCACAGCATAGGAGAATGGATAGTTTGGGAAGTACTTTTGAGTCAAAGCTCTTAAGTCATTGATAATATGATCGGGCAAGCCATTGGCTGCAGACGTACCCCCAGTGATTAAGACATTGGACAATAACAATTTGAAAATTTCAATGAACTTCTGATATCTATTTTGTGATGTATTGTCGTTGGTATTTTGAGGCAACAATGTAGACTCTAAATTCTTCAATGCCAAAAACACCAAATTGGTCAAACCATGGGAACCTGGCTTATCTATGCTTGGCTCTGGAATGTGAATATTTGGTAGTTTGTTCAAAGTTGGGTCAAACAAATTTTCTAAATAATTCTGTTGGTCCGAGACATTGATGAATTCATGATTATACAATTGGTAATCTTTAATTTGATAGTTCAAAGACAAGTTTTTATACTCTTGCAAGATGTTGCGGCTTATATAGTATTGCTTAAATGATTCGGATGAGTTGGCAAATTTGGATGGGAGCAAGCTATTAATTGCAGTTTTACTCTCCAAATAGTTTAAAACATGTAAATTCACAAAATCGCCTGCATATTTTGAATGGTAGGAACATTTCAGCTGAATAACCCCATCCAAGATTGGTGTCACACTGGTTACACTGGATCCTATATCTATCACCAATCCGGTTGACTTGCCACATCGGTACAACTGTGCTAATGGAGTTTTCACCAAACTAAATATCGGAACTTGCAATGTTTCAAATGCAACTTGGCATGAATTAACTTTGTTTTTCGATGTGTTCCAAGGTTGTTCAGTGACCACTAATGGGAACTCGCTAGAATTGATAGGATTATTATTGTCAACATTATCAAAGACATACTGCCAATTATGAACTATATTATCAAAATCATAAATTAAACCATCATCCAACAATTTCATAACCTGTTGTTCGCTATTATTTTCCATCAGTTCATCACCTATTATAACTTGTTGTGTTTTGTCATGTTTCATGTAATTAGAATTAAATACTAAAGATGGTAAATCTTCCAGAGAAAATCCAGCTTTGGTAGTATATGAACCATTATCTATCACAACGGCTGGGGCAGTGTATGTCATGGTTCTTGTGTAATTAGTTGACACTATACAATTTATGACTTTTGTTTAGATTTTAATAAGTTTTTTTTTCCTTTCTGGTCATTTTTTGTCTCTCTCTCTATTCACTATAGTTTTTCCAACAGTACAAACTGAGAAAGGATAAAATCGAAGTCGTGCACTAAACTCAAACTAGTGGTAGCAATTTTTTTCTTCTTCCTTTGTCGTTCTTAGGCCCAATCTAGCTAGATCTGACATTTCTTAGTAATCATTTATCACTCACATTGAATACTGTCTTCTTTCTTTTTGATTAACCAACAAAAACTCAAAAATATGTTTAAACGACTTAGTGCATTGAAGAAATACAACGGTGGTATAAAGTATCGTGGTTTCAACACTGCTGCTGTGCCATCTCCGACCTATCAGACATCCATTTTGCCTAATGGATTAACTGTTGCTAGTGAATCGATGCCAGGTACCAGAACGGCGACAGTAGGTGTTTGGATTAATGCTGGGTCTAGAGCAGACAACCCCAAAAGTAGTGGAACTGCTCACTTTTTAGAGCATTTGGCGTTCAAGGGAACACAAACAAGACCACAAGCAGCTTTAGAATTAGAAATTGAAAACATTGGAAGTCAAATCAACGCTTATACATCCAGAGAGAACACTGTTTATTATACCAGATGCCTTGCATCCGACATAAAACAAAACATTGATATCTTGAGCGATTTGTTGACGAAATCAAAATTAGAAAACAGAGCTATAGACAACGAAAGACATGTTATTTTGCAGGAAAGTGACGAAGTCGACAAAATGTACGATGAAGTGGTGTTTGATCATTTACATGCCGTCGCCTTTAAAAACCAAGACTTGGGAAGAACTATATTGGGTCCAAGGGAAATGATCAAAACCATAAACAGACAGGATTTAGTGGATTATATCACAACAAATTATAAAGGCGATAGAATGGCTCTTGTTGGTGTTGGATGTGTAGATCACCAAGAGTTAGTGAAATTAGGTAAAAATTTTTTTGGAAACATCGTAAAGTCGGAGGAACCTTTTAATCAAAGTGGCGGTACTTTGCCATTATTTTATGGCGACGAAATCAGAATTCAAGATGATTCTATGCCTACTACACATGTAGCATTGGCTGTTGAAGGTGTCAGTTGGTCAGCTCCAGATTTTTTTGTAGCCTCAGTTGCAAATGGGATTGTGGGAACATGGGATAGATCGGTTGGTATTGGATCCAACTCTCCATCGCCATTGGCTGTTACTGCTGCAACTGGAGGACCAGGAAAAACCCCAATTGCAAATTCATATATGGCTTATACAACATCCTACGCAGATACAGGGTTGTTGGGCGTTTATTTTACTGCCGATAAAAACGCAAATCTAAAATTACTTGTTGATGCAATTCAAAAAGAATGGGGTAGGTTGAGTAGAGGAGACATAACCGATGAAGAGGTAGAAAGATCGAAATCACAATTGAAAGCCTCATTGCTCTTGGCATTAGATGATTCCAGTGCTATTGCTGAAGATATTGGTAGACAGGTTGTTAATACAGGCTATCGCTTATCTCCAGAGGAAGTTTTTTCAAGAGTGGAATCGATAACGAAAGATGACATTGTCAATTGGGCCAATTATAGATTAAAAGGCAAACCAATAGCTTTGGCTGCAGTGGGGAACGTGAAGACCTTACCTTCACACAAAGAAATCAGCGAAGGAATGTTTTTCTAGTTTGTTTATCTTGTACATATCAAAAACTACTCACTAAAGACTAATAAGCATACCTTGAATATACACATAAATGTACTTATATATAGTTACACGGAAAACTTTCTTTTATAGTGATTTCTGTGTTAACATATCTACCGCAGGGGAGGTATTTTCGTTATTGTCATCGTCAACTTGCTCTGACTCTACCACACCTTCACGTATCAATATGGACTCACTAGGAACGCGTTTCATTTTTTCAGCAACAGGAAACAATTTTCCAATATTGTCTATCCATCTTCGTCTCTTTTCCAATAACGCTCTCAACCCACTATTAAGTGCTTGTTGTTGTGGCGTTACCACGTCCAGTCTTTTCTTTTTACCCTTACCCTTAAGTCTCTTCATATAAGCCAGGTCTACTTGTTTATCAAGGTCTTCAAGTATTGCGCAATATTCCTGGTATGCAATATGCTCTTCAACCAAAGGAATCAATTTTTTTCTATTGGCTCTATTTCTGCTCGTTACTTCTTTCAACTCCCTTTGTAGCTTTCTAATTTCCGCACAAACTTCATCATCCTCCTTATTCTTGATCCATTCGTCGTTATCAATAATGCTAGCCGATATTTTTTTTGCAGCTCTTCCATTTGCCTGCTTCGCTTTAGGTTTGGATTCTCCAGTAGTCGGTAAATTCATAAAGATTCCAATATATTTTAGTTCACGTTTGAGCCTTTCTTCAATTGTCTGAAAATCGTTTTGCTCTGCCGATAACTTATAATCTTCCTCACTGTTCAATTGTGTGGCAACTTCCTCCTCAGCCAATGATGATTTGCTTGCATCTTTCGTTTCTGACTTGGAATCATTGGCTGGTGCATCTTCTTCATCACTTAATCCGCCTTCTCGGTTACTTAAAATAGCAGACAACAATCTATTGGAAAGCGGCCCACACGAAATATCTTCTGTGAACAATGCTTCATCAGTCAACCCTTCAATAGACCCCTTTGGTTTATAAGAATCAGAGGACGGCTGCTGGAAGGCTGGCGAATTCAATTTTGAACCGAGAGTGGAATCCTCTTCCGACCAAAGATCCGCATAAAATTTACCCAATTTCGGTATTATAAACGGAGTAACATCTGCATCATAGCCTTGCTTTTCAAACCCAGGGGGTACCACATTTCGCTCTTTTAGAAATTTTATATCTTCAGTCAGATACGGTCTAAAATAGGATTCAATATAGGATTGGAAAGTAGTGAACTGCACCTGGTTGCTTGGTGGTTTATTTTTGGAAAAATCGATATTTGGTATTTCCCCAGGTAATAAATCCTGCAAGTCTCTTTCTGGATACGAAGCAACTCCATATTTCTTTTTCAAGTATTCTCTTCCTTGTGTTTCCAAACCATTGTTTTCTTCGGAAAATAACCCAAGTTCTGCAATCGCTGACGCAGATAATGTCTGCGGTTCCACATACTCTGATTTTGGATTCTTTAACCTAGTATCGTTGTCTTGTGTAAAATTTCCTGTTTGTACGGGTGGTATGGGGTCGTCTTTCGAATTGAGGTTTTCTTTTTCTTCCTTCTCATCGAGCTCATCTTCAACTTTTCCATCGGCTTCAGATACTAGATCCTTTTCTTCTTTGGCATCAGCTTCTTTCGCTGCTGCAACAATTTTGCGTTTCTTTGTTGCGCTCATAGGCACTTCGTCTTCATCGTCCTGGTGTTCTGGTGTTAATTCTTCATTTTTACGTTTTTTATCGTTTTCGGAAGTTTTTGAATCACTTTTGATTTCACTCTCCTTGATAGTTCGTATTTTATTTAGCACATCACTATCTATTGATTCCACCTCGTCTAACTGGTTCCACAAGTTTTTCAACAATTTATTCAAATTGGTTAATGTATTGATATTTGGTATCGTCCGAATGGAATCGCCATCAAGCAAACCAACAGAGGAATCATATGTCAATTTCAATTCATTGATTATATCGTCCAAAGTAGTAGACACAGAGTGCGCATCAGTCATGGTTTAGAAAACGTGTTTTTATAGTTGAATTCTTTGTAGCTGGGGTTGCCTTTTAGATTGGTCTTTTATTTTTCAGATATATTTTATTTTATTTTTTTTTTTTGTTGTTGTTTTTTTTGTTGCTTATATCAGATTTCTCGGTCAAAGTGCACACACATTCAACCTTCGTTGCTCTACGTGATATCAATTCCGCCTTTTTAAATATTTGCTTTTGCAATAATTATCTTTCACCCATTGTATATATTTACATCGACAAAACTATTTACATTTCGAAAATAAAGAATCATGGGGAAATTTTTCGAATATATTCGTTATCCTTTGCCTTCTCAGTAGCAGCAACTAATTTCTTTACAATGTCATGTCTTTTAATTGGTGCATCCTCTGGTTTCTTCCAGTGTTCTGGGAAGGATGGAACAGCTTTCTTTGCCAAGATTTTCATATGACTCTTTGACAATGGTATATCGCTGTAGTCATCCTTGGACAAATCTTTGGCTTCTGTGAGTAACTTATTGAAAGTGTCAACCAACCAATTGACATTTTGTGCAGCCTCTGGATATCTTTCACTTTTCAACTGAAATGTATCTTCATCATGATTAAACTTGTCACCTGCCAACACTTTAAATTTATGCTGTTGCTTTGGATTCAAGTTTAAATCACGCAAACTCACTTTTAATGTCACTTTTCTGTTATGTGCGCTTGAAGTATCATCTGTAAAGTCAGAATTGTAAGTCAATCTAATCGGTGCTTCTGTTCTTGGTCGTGGTGTGTATGGTTGTCTATATTTTGCTAACAATGGTGCCTCATAAGCAATTTTTCTCGTTAATTGTTCTATTCTTCTTCTTTGATGAGGAACCGCACCAGAATTGATCACATACTGATTGCTCAACTTTTGTGGTTTTCCTCTGTCTTGCATAGGAGTGTTATTCATTAATCGTTCTTTGAAATTTTCAATCTCGAAAGCATAATCTAAGGGAGGTTTATTAGGAACCAAAGACGATATTGTAGACAAAATTGCTGTTCTTTCTTCATCAGTTGGATTGTATGCATCTCCCATATATTCCTTTCTGATTTTATGTAATTCAAACACTTGATCAGCTGGTAATCCTTTCCAAGCATGTGGATTAAGAAAGAGTGGACCTTGGAAGGGTTTCTTCATCGCTGTCTGAGCCGAAGAGTAGCACCTGACTAGTGACACGGATCTTGAGTAGATGCTCATCGTTCTTGATCAATTTTCTTTCCTGGTATGATGAATACTGACGAACAAAGCTAGGCAACTCGTAAAACATACAAACGAAAATTTTTTTTTTCTCTCTTGCTGTTTAACAAGCGTTTGATACCTATTGGTCAAGATTTGTAAAACTCCACACTACTTTTTGTTTCCCTTCTTCAACTTATAGGCAAGAATACCTTAGACAAGAGAGTACTACAAAACACTTGATACTATAGACATTTTTCATTATAGGCATACGTACTAACAGTGGTTCACATTGTGACGACTCCAAGAGAAAAGATACTTAGGTACTCAAACCTCTTTTTTCACTTCAAACAGCTCACCAGTAACTGTCTTCCTTTTCTTTTGTGAATTCAAAAGCTGAGATTTCACCCTTTTCTTTGAATTCCCTTCTTTTTTGAACTCCTGCTTCACTTCTGTTTCCGATTTCACCGGATTTGAACGTGAAGTTGATTTGGGTTTATTCTGCCCTTTTTGGGCGCTTAAGAAATAGCTAAGGGAAGACTGCTTCTTGACATTTATCTTTTGGATCATATTTTCGCCATCATTACTTGAGTTACCGACCTCCTTTGTAACCTGATATGCTTCGATATCAGTGTATGCTTGATTCAAAGTCGAATTCAAAACCGTTTCAACAAATTTATCGTTCCAATGTATTTTGGGATCTAACCAATCATACCAAACCTTCGTTCCGGGTGCAATGAGCATTGGTTTCCTAGTATGTAGCCAAGACATATCGTTAGCATCTTCCTTTACTGCCGGAACAGTAATGATTGTAAATGTTGATAAGTATTCACCGCTGACATTTTGATTTTCTGTATAATTGTAATTATGCGAATAGAATCCAGCTAAAAAGCACAATGGAGCTGTTGTGGAATGAACAAAATATGGAATTTTGCCCGTCTTTGTTTTCATCCATTCAAAATAACCCTGTATCGGAACTACACACCTATTATTTTTGCATGAATTCCAAAGTGATTTTGCTTGTTTCAACGACTCACGTCTGCAATTGAAATACTTGGCCTGCATTCTCCCTAGTTCTCGGGAATATTTACTTCCTTCCTTATCAGTCCCTTTGCCGACAGGAGTCGAATCCGATGGCTTTGCCCAAGATGGTACAATCCCAAACTTCAGAGGCTCTAAAATATATTTGGCATTGAATTGTGTACCAGACTCCGTCATATATATTATCAATGCAGAATTAGTTGGTGCAATATTGTATGATGGATACCAATCAGTCACTTTTGCCACATTCAATTGCAATCTCATGTCATCCTCCGATCCACGAATATGGAAATGATAATTTCCATCACCAGTATCGTTTTCTTGATGAATTTCGTTAGCTTGGTTATGTAAAACTGATCGACCGAATTCTTTTGGCAACTCGTTCAAAGCCTAGGTAAAAAAAGAAAAGGGAAAGACTGTTAGTAAACTTGCTAAAGCCAATTGAAACACCAGACGGTACATACTACCCCTAGAGCAAAACGACCACACATGTTAATTTGAGTATATGTGGTTTACCTACAAAAAAAGGGGGGGGCAGCCGGGAGGTGGCTAGAAATGTATTATATGTTACGCGTAGAAATCTATGCATGATGGCAAAAAAAGCGTGATAGTATACGCAATTTCAATTTTTTTTCTTGGTTTCTTCTACTAATCAAGACAGAACTTACAAACTTATCATTTTTATCTAGAAGCCATTATGCTAAACACATATCATAGATCTTGTATATTTGATTCATCGTCGCCAAAATACTCTTTTTGAAGGTCGGGTGGTAGATTTTCATCAAACGACTTTCCAAAATTATCCGAGTACTCTCCATAATGGGTACTGTCATTTTCATCCAGATCAGTGGCATTATCAATAAAGAATTCTTTCCTGTAAGACTTTTTAAATTTTCTATAATCCTCCACTGCCAATTGAGCTCTCTCGTATTCATCATCTGGCACTGAAAGATCTCTTTCTTTACCTAAATGGGTGTCCTCCAATAACTTTATCGGGTCCATGCCATCAGGGAAATATCCTTGACGAACTTTACCGTTTTCATAATTTGGATTGTACTTGTACTTGTCGCCAAAGCCTAGATCTTTCATTAATTTGGTCGGAGCATTTCGCAAGTGTAAAGGAACAGGTAGTTTTGTTAGATCTGGGTTTTCTTTAATTATATTCTGAGCGGTTTTTAAAGCACGATAAGACTTTGTAGATTTTGGGGCCAACGCTAGCTTGTTGGCGCAATGGGCTAAAATGATCTCTCCTTCAGGCATACCTACGAATTCCAAAGCTTCTTTTGCAGCAATAGCAAATGGCAAACAGGAACTATCGCGAAGTCCTATGTCCTCGCTTGCAATCACTATCATTCTTCTCATTATGAACAATGGATCTTCTCCCCCTGATAACATCTTTACTAAATAGAACATCGCTGCATTAGGATCTGATCCGCGAACTGATTTATGGAATGCACTTATTATGTCGTAATGCGAATCACCATTTCGGTCGTAAAACTGATGGAAATCTCTTGACTTCATCAACGGTTTCAAGAGATCAGCAGACACCTTTATAACACCCTGTTTCTTCGTCTGCTCATCATCGGCATTAACAGTACTCTTGAATTTGTCAGCTGATAAATAGGCATTTATAGTTTCAAGTATGTTCAATGCAACACGCGAGTCCCCCATACACAACTCAGCAATGTAATGATAAGCATCCTTTTGTAGTGAAATATAATGTAGTCCGTACAAATTTTTCCTTACTCTATTGACTTCAAAAAGAGCTCTTGTTAGAATCTTGATTAACGAGTCAACAGTCAATGGTTCCATGACAAACGTGTGCATTCTTGACAACAATGCATTGTTCAAATTAAATGACGGATTTTCTGTCGTCGCTCCAATTACTGTTAATGTCCCCTTTTCTATAACCGGTAATAATAAATCCTGTACTGCCTTGTTGAATCGGTGTATTTCGTCAAGGAACAAAATCGTTCTTTGTCCACTCAAGTTTTTATGATTTTCTGCTTGAACGAAAACCTCCTTCAACCTTTTTGCATTACTATCAATTCCTGATAATTCAACAAATTTACAGCTTGTTGTTTTAGCAATTATTCTAGCTAGTGAGGTTTTCCCTATTCCAGGAACACCCCAAAGCAAAAACGATGGGATTATATCAGCTTGGATGATGTTCCTTAACGCACCATTTTCCCCGACTAATTTCTCTTGACCAAAAAAATCGTCTAGAGATTTTGGCCGAAGCCTATGGGCTAATGGGATAGATGCTTGCCGTTTTAGTTCCTTAATCTCTTTTGCTTTCTGTAGGAATTTTGATTCCTTCTGCAGTTTTGTCTCCTCGATGTCATTCGCAAGTGGCTTCTCTTGAGTTCTACTCTGAGTCATGGCATCCTCTGCTATGGCTTTGAATTGCTCTTCCAATGGAATTTCCTTGTCTCTCTTTCTGATTTCAGCTTGTAATCGTTTCTGCTCGAGAAGTTTACTCGTCAAACTTGGTTTTTTAGTCTCAGTTTTCTTGGCCTTTTTCTGTGACAGCGAGGAGGTGTCTGCTTTCAATCCCAAAGCACTAAGCGTGTTTCGTTTCTTCAGTGCTGGGGTCTCTGCTTTCCCGCTTGTGTCTTCTGATGCCTCTTCACTGGGTGATTTTTTACTTTCCTGGTTGTCTAAACATGAATTTACGTGCTTGTAAAGTTGGGACACAGGAAATGATTTAGAGCATATTGGACATTGTTCTTCTTTGCTTTGAGTCATTATTCATTGCACAGTATAGTAACTAGTTAAGCTATCTGTCTTCGTAAAGGAGGAGGAAAAAGGGATATTTGATATCGGAGACGCGATTGTGATCAAAAAATGAAAAAAAAAATAGATAAAAAAAAACAACAGCATAAGCTACAATTTGATTGCCTCACTTTTCGTCTCCGTCAAAAATACTATGGACCCCGATACTACTCAATACGATAAGGTGAAAGGAGAATGGTCCGAAAATCTGATAGATATCAAAAGCAATCTAAAAAGAAGTAAACCCTCACATTCAATACCGTCAAAAAGGGTCAAACATGATGTAGATTCATCGCCACTTGTGGAGGAATCCAACGAGGAAATCGCCAGACAGTACAAAAAATTCATAAATGCACCTAAATACGATCTTAATAGTGAAGAATTGTTTTGTGTATGCAGACGTCCCGACTTGGGTGAAATGATGGTTGCTTGTGATGGATGTGAAGAATGGTTCCATTTCAAGTGCATGAAAATCAATGAAAAATACTCCAACTTGATAGCCAAATACTATTGCAAATTTTGCGAATGGAAGGGGGAAGGTAATTCTCAATGGAAAAGAAAATGCCGCCTAGAAAACTGTAATGAGCCGATAGGAGAGAGATCCAAATATTGTTCGAAAGAACACGGAATAGAATTTATAAAACTGCTGTTGTTGGAATCAAAAACAAACTCCACCGATAGTCCCTCCTTACAAAACTTGGATGCACATTTTATAAAGGATGTTTTGAACTATGTATCAGGTGACTTTGATAAACTACAGCAAATGGGATCAAGTTTTCCAGAGTTGGAGGTAGTTAAGAACTATAAAAATGATAACACAGCTTTAGATGGATTCCCAGAGACTGTAAAAATAGATTTACAAAGGACAAATGAAAAATTGGATGCGTTGTCGAAACAGGTAACAAAACAAGAACAAGTATTAAAGGCATTAGTTAATACCAAAGACAATATAAAACATTTGAATGAAAGACTCACTAATATAGTATATGAAGACCTGTCTCTGGACAAGCAGACTTCGAAAAAGAAGAAAGGCGCTAGAGGCAAGAAAAAGATAGATATCTGCTTTTGTGATAAAGGCGACCAACTGATTGTACAACTGATCACTGATTCTGAAACTATCTTTGATGATTTATTGAAAGTTATAAAAGCCCGAGTTTTTGAGAATGGGGAAGCTGAGGAAGAAGACATGGATTGGTTTATGAACGATTTGTGTATAAAAGACAAGAAGAAGTGTGTTCGTCATAGTGGTTGGTGGAATCTATACTACGATGAAGCTGGCAGAAACTTGGAGCAGTTGCAGAGCAAGCTCGAAGAGACAATGGAACAAAAAGAATCCATACTAAGAAATTATTCTATCAGTGTATACGAATCTTAAATTTGGAGACTATGTTAATGTACATATATTTCTATTTCTTTTTCCCATTAATTGTGGCAACAATGGTTCTGCTATGTCTGTACCTTCTAAATTCACAAAGGTAGATCCCCTGCCACTGTCCAAGACTTAACCTGCCATTGGTTATAGGAATAGATAAGCTGACACCTATAGTACTACTTTTGATATGCAGAACAGAGTCATCTGGTCCCTCGGCGTCGTGTAAATAGAAATCTCCTTCCGGGGCAATTCTATCCAAAGACTTGTCCAAATCTGTTCTCACATCAGGATCCCAGTTTTCATTGATTGACAAAGCAGCACTAGTATGTTGTAAAAACAAATTCAAAATACCCATTTCATAATCCTTGATTTGAGGAACACTTCTGATAACGTCATCAGTGATAAGGTAACATCCTTTACTTTTTGGGCTTAATGTAAATTTAGTTTGATCCCAGGACATGGTTAATGACAATTGAGATTAACGGTTTGGCAAAAGTACAAATTTTAGTGGGAACGAAATGGTTATCTTGAATGAAAGGAAAGAAGGTGACTCAAGGATTGCTAGAGTAAAGAAAAAAAACTAACGATTGGAAAAGAGCTCACATCAACTAAGCAATTGTTACGATGGTGACGTTGGTACTGCATGTAGTTGCAACGGCAAATAGCCTCCAGCGAGTTAACAACGAATGATCAGGTGAAGCCTCCGACTTGTGTTCATTGACTACGCCTCAGCGTTGCTAGTCTTTGTCGTACCCCCCACAAGGTAGAATGGGAGAAGACAACATGTGGGCAGTTGTACATTCCTCA
>OKKB01000018.1_pt1 | contig 139860 bp, 80 predicted proteins | sample 1613931 | NCBI WGS metagenome assembly OKKB01 (sample SAMN04436893, study PRJEB24849) | human gut metagenome | biome: human gut; feature: NICU; material: stool | host: Homo sapiens | place: USA: Saint Louis, MO | collected 2012-02-08
AGGAAAATCAACCTTTCAATTTCAAACAAAAGTGTTTAAATGTTGTAGTAAGAAGTGGTTTAATCAAAATTATAGCTATCCAATTCGTGATAACTTCATTCTCTAAATCAAATGTTACACACTTGCGTGCTTGACATATGGGTCAAAACCTTGATGTTAATTTGATCATTTTTCTTTGTATCATTATTTTTTCCAAATCATATTTTTTGCAGCAATGTTATCAATATAGACCACTGCCTTTCTTGAGGTTTCCCAGATGGGGGTTTCAACAAGTCCGTTAATTAACTTCGCGATTTGATGTACTGTCTTCGCTGTCAAAGTCGAAATAGTAGGAATAAATTTCTTTATCGTTTCAATATTCTTGTTCGTATTAATCTCTTGAGCTTGTACTACTTCACTCTTGATCGGATATGTGTTACATTCTGATTTTTCAAATAAAGTGCCTGTGATATTGGAATCTAATTCCACCGAAGCTTCTATATTTAATTGAAGTCGCATTGGTGTTTTAGGTTGTACATCTTTTGGTACTTCAAATTCGAAATCTAATTTAGGAACAATAGTTTGTAAATATCTGTTAGTTTTATCATTGATTTTGGTCTTTGTTTCAAATTTCTTGAGTATATTTTGTTGTAAGATTTGCAGCAACTCAGATTCAGTGTCTGATGCTGATGTGATAATATCGGGATTTGTCTCCCTTCTATTTTTATTCATAGGTTCTATTTGGAATGACTCTGTCTTGTTTTGTTGTATAACTTCTGGTGATATTGTTTCTAGTTTTGACTGCGTGGCTGTTGCCTCTAGGTCTGTTTCTATCCAATTCTTGTTCTCAAAACCTGTTTGGGATGCTTCTGCCATCTTCTGGCGTGGAGCATCTGCATCTTCTTCTAACGTGGCGTTGCCATCATGTTTATGATCACAGTTCGGTTTATTCTCATATTCAATAACTTTGTCACCTAATAACTTATATTCATTGTCACTTGCATCTCTTTCAGCTGGCGTTTGATATTCTTCATCACTCAGCAGCTCGTAGTCGCTCTCCATTCGTGATTGTAATATATTCATTTTCTCATGCGTTTTAGCGTCGAGGGAATGTTCTTCACTCTCTCCTTTATTTTCTTGAGGAAATTCATCTGCCTCATTGTCTCGCATTTCATTTAAGCTATGTGGTTCATTTTCTTCATTTAAGCTGGAATTGGATTCTGAACATTCATCATGTACGTTTGCCCCTCCTACTTTTGATTTCATATTTTCCATTTTATCAAGAGGATCTTGCTTATCATTGATCACCTCCACACTGTCATTGGGAATACCAGCATCGGTAATGCGTGTGTCTTGATCAAACTCAGGAGTGTTTACCCTCTTGCAATATAAGACCTTCGATGCCGATGAGTTGGATTGTGATGTAGCTTTGATGTACTTCGGAGGTGCAGAAACTATGTTCTTGGTGTCTCTGTTCTTCGTTTTGTTTCGCTTCTTCTCTTCGACATTTTTAGCATTGATATTACAAACCTTATTAGTTCTTTTAGTGACTGCATATCGTTTCAATTGTGCATCTTCCCAGCGCCTTTTTAAAAATTTGATGAAGTCTGGAAGTCTCTTGTTCTTTTTCAAGTCAATGGCGTCTGTTCCAATATTTGCTGTATGAGCTGATTTCTTCATATTCCCGATGATTGTTGAGATAATTATTCTATCATCTACGGGACAGTTACTTCTATTAGCTAATGACATGACGTCATGTACTTTGCATTGGAAATGTGTGAAGTTCATACGGTGACTGTAGGTAAGACTGTTAACCATATTTCTGGCCTTGTACTCATCAATTACGTGATTCGTGGTCGTCATTAAGTTATACAAATTCTCTTGTCCTGTTGCATTTTCCTTGAGGCAGAAATAATAATCATCAGCGGTATATTCTAAAACTGATAGTACAAAATCGTTTATTTTATCATCCCAAGGGTCCTGTGGGAATTCCTCTGGATCTTGGGGAAATTTAATATAATTTGCAACCATTGGCAATTGTCTCTCTTTAAAGAGCAGCGTGAGTTTTCTAAAGTATTTACCGACTTTTTCTTTATGATTTTCTATTGTTAATGTGGGAACGAATTCCAGGATGTTCGTGATGGAGAATCTTTGCTCCTCTCTTTCCTTTAATAATAAACTCCTTAATTCTTTAAATGTGATAGTTCCTTCACTTTCGTAGTTTATGGTCATTTTTTACTTTGATTAATTGTTAAATTTTTAAGTATGTTAATTCTTTTGTGATAGTTGCTTAGTTCCGGCTAAAATCTTTATTTTTGAAGAGTAGATCACACTCTTTCCATCCTCTCTACGTATTCGGTTATATTGATTGGATGTATCTTTTAATATGGATGATAGATATTATACCTCTTATCTCGTCCACCAATTTGTGGGTTTATTTATTCAAAAACAACTATCTAGAATAAAAGTCTAAACAAAATCTAAGTAAATAATGTCGGGCGTGCCGTTATATATATCTTTTGGTGCGAATGCCAAGAAAATGTTGACGTGGCAATTCGACACGGCAAAAACCTGCAACATCAAATGTAGACCATAGCCTCATTTCAGCTCTCAATTGCCCTTGCTCTTGTGCTAAGTTTACAGCAACCTCCATTTTTACTACTTTGCATGTATGGTTTAGTCGTTCTACTAAACATTGCTTGCTTACCTAAAAACTAACTTTCTTCCTTGCATCCATTGTTTCATTAATGCGTTAGACTTGGTCTTAATTTACAGCTCACCGTCTAAACACAATCATTACAGCCATTGGCTTTAAAGCATTCACGTGGCCATGAGATTGTAACCACTGTCTAGACTAACAGTTTATCCACTCCGCATTTGGTTCAACTATACCGTAGGTGAGCATCTACCGCAAGTAATCATTACAATTGGTTCTACTGACTTCCATTGTAAATGTTTGTTTGTTAATGTGAGGATTCAAACCCGTCATCTGTTTAATTGTGTAGTATAAGTTTGTGTTATTTGTTTTTTTCTTTTGTTTTAATTGCTATTATGCGGGATGATGATTCAATTCGATATGCATTTTGATGTGTTGGTCCTTCATATTTGGATGTCTCAGTTTGGATTAATGTTTTAGATGGTCGTTCCATGTCTCCTCCCCTTTTTGTTTGGTTATTCTCTCGCCTCTTCCCCCATTATATTTTTTTTTTTCAAAAATACCATTTTAGGAATTAAAATAAATTCCAGGTCCGTGAACTAGTTTTAAAAGAGAACGTCAAGGCATTAATTCTTGGGGTATGTCAAAAAAACATTCCAACAATTATGGTCGATATAGGCTATTTCTCATTCTTGTTTTTTGTTTCTTTGGAGAAAATACTAGATGTTTATGGTGCCATTTTTTTTGTTTACAAATTGTCAATTCCCAAACATTGTGGAAAAGCAGGGATCATTGTTCAATTCAAGACAATTGTTAGCACACTTCACTTGTTGAAACGGATATATACATTTCAATAATAATAGAGAATTTTAAATTGTATTGGCAAAAGTAACGCCATCAATGTCGAAATCCATTGCTGCATTTTAATTTCTCAAACGTTTGTCAAAACAGACAAGTCGTGAATAGTTTACAAACCATTCCAAACCTGTTTTAGAGCAAGTGGCAAAGTGATTACCAAAATGCAAAAAAAGGAGAAACAAGACACCGTAGAAGTATTTATTGGCTCGGCTAGTAGTTATTATTTTTTTATGTCCTACACTACTACCAACAGTTGGTATGCATAAAGTGCAAAATAAAAACAATTGAAAACTTTTAGTCAATTATGCATATAAGCAACCTTTTAGTTTGCTGCAAAATGTACTGTGTATTAAAATAAAAAATAGTAACAAGCCTAACAAGCTCTGCAATAACTAAAATAGATTTTTAACATTCGATAAATTTTCTCTCTTTTCTCTTTTTTTTCTTCCTTTTGGTTTGTAGCCTTAGGTTGAGTTTTGAGTAGTCAATTTGTCTTCACAAAAATTTTGAACTTCAATTTCTCGGATATTAGTGCTCATCCATCTTTTTACCTTCAGGTAACATGTTTTTTTTCAGAATTCTCTTCCATTGCCGTCTTTTAGTTTTTGTTGTCTCACTTCATTCGCTTTTTCTTGATCAAACTCCAACTTTTAACTAAATTATACATAATTTCAAAAAAATTATCAATTACAAGTTGTTTCACGTACCAAACGTACGATGTAGGGCATAAAATCATACAGATACGGTTGATTTAATAAATAAGTTACGCATATTTACACCAAGAAATTTTTATTTAAAAAAAATTTAAAAAATGAATAATTTCAACTGGCAATTTTGTTTCGCATTATTGAAAACGATCGTTGCCGTTCCTAAAAGAAAGAAAGAAAAAAAAAACAATCCATTGTAACGTTGTAGTGTCTATAACAATAATACGATAGGACCCCAAAACACAAACGTTTTAGCTAGCTAGTACTATAGTTTGGCTAGTACTATAGTTTAGCTAATTTAACAGTGATAAAGATTTCAAGAGTTTGACCAATTAGATATAATGCTTTTTTTCCAGATTGCGTTTTTGGTTCCCCAGAAATCACACAATTATGTTTTTTTCTTTCACCTAAATTAGACTATAGAGTGCAATAAGAAGTAATGATAAAGAAAGTAGACGATACAGTTGAATAAAGCTAATAAAATACTTCAATAATACTTTTTTGAATCTCTTGGTTTTAGACGCTTTGTCAACTCTGTTGTTATTTTCAAAATATTGATTTCACTTGCTTCATTCTTCTTCATTGTTTCTTGCGAGTATTTCGCCGTGGTCTTCATTCAGGTCTATTGTTCAAACAAAAACTTTGAAATTGATCTATTTTGTGTATGCGGGGCTGGTTTCAGACTTCAACGAGTTTACAATCAAATAGTAATGAGGATGAAATGATAAAGACAACTATGATAAGCGCTAAGAATGTTAACTCCAATCTAGAGTATTAGCCTCACGTTATTTTAGTTTTCACGTACTCTACTGTCTATTTCTGATATTTAGCATTTAGTTTCTGCATTTACTGGCTTTTATTTTTGCAGATCAAAAAGATATTTAGTTATACCCCGGTGTGGGAGATTCCTCAAAATGACATATTGTAATTCTTTGCAAAGTCGGCTCTCATTCAAAACTTGATTCATAATGAGATTTAAAATGTTACAGAGTGTAATGTTTATTGTTAACAATCAAACGTGCATTGTAATATGTAAAGTACGGACATTACAATTAGATTGGGAATCAGTTAACTAATTAACTAACTACATATTGTTCTTTCTGCAAACTTTGAATGCGAAATCAATAAAACAAAGAACTTACTAAATTCGATAAGCATGTGATAAGAAATACAATGAATATAAGTCAAGTCTAGATGGAAAATGCTACCTACTTCTTTGTTTGCGTCTACAGCCGTCCATTCCCCTAAATTCTTTTTAGTATATTCTCTAAAACTTGAAACACATTATACTCTATTTCTGAAAAACGAAAACCAGCATGAAACAACATTGACTGCCCCACCATAATTGTTTAAACGAGGAGAAAATACCACTTCATTCCATTCTTGGTTTAGGCTGAATTGCTCGTATGAAATGGCTTAAACAATTTTTTATCAGCCTGAAAGTTTCATGTTTATAATGGTATGTTCTTGGGAGAATATCTACACAAATGCATCAACTCGCCCCATCAAGCAAAGCCACTCCAGAAACAATAAACAAATTCAACTACCGATTCAAATTACTCGGAATACCGAAACTTTTCGACAATTGGCAAACGGAACCGAAAACGGACCTCATCTCTTTCCCAACTCAGATTTAACTCGAATTGGTTATTCAAGAAGTTAGCACTTATAGGCATTATTCTACAAGAGTAATGTTGTTGTTCCAGATACTAACTAAGTCCAAGTTACAACATATTGAATTACATATATGAGTATAAAAAATCAAACTATACTGGGGACTACAAATCTTACTATTTTACACAACTCCTTATCTTCTGTTCTTCATTTCTAATATCTTTCTTGTTTTTTCAACAACAGTTTACCGTTCAAAATGTTAGCCACATCAATCATATCGGTCCAATGAACTGTCTTACCCTTTCTCAAGGCAACATTAGCTTCATTATCATACAAATGTTTGATACATGTGAATTTAACAACATCTCCATGGATACCAATGACAACTTGAGAATGTTCACTGATTTCTTCATCAGAGAATTTACGATCGTGTTTACCATAACACCCATTTCTTGTTTCAATAAATTCCATGGCTTTTAATGAGAATTTAACTGCCATAACACGATCATTGGCACTTGGTGTGAAACCTTGTTGAACATGACCTGGAATTGCTGTTCTGGTTTCAAATCTTTTATTGGCATTTTCTTTAAGAATATCAGCAATCAATTGAGTCGAATAAACAGCACTGGCTTGTTCATTTCTAACAATAAGAGTACCATTATGATCTTCACCACGGTCAGTGGCAAACACTTTCTGCAATAAATCGATATCTCCTTGTAATTCTCTCAAGTTTATGTTTGATTCAGGTGTATAAGTGGCTAAAGCACCAGTTATCAATCCACAGTAGGAGGCAACATACCCACTGTGACCACCTTGCACTTCAACTACAAACACTCTTCTTCTAGTTGAAGATGCTGATTGTTGAACTGCATCACAGTATGAAACTAATTGATTCAAACAGGTGTCAGCACCAAGAGAATACTCAGTACCAGGAACATTGTTTGAAACTGTTGCTGGAACAACCACCATTGGAATTTCAAATATTGGATAATTGGCTTTTTGTTCAGATAATTCATGCAATGAAGTAAAAGCTTCAAATCCACCAACAATCAATAACCCTTGGATATTGAATTTTTGTAAATTGTAGGCAACTTTACCAATGTTTTGTGATGGTAAGGATCTATTGGTACCGATTTCTGAACCACCAAGACTATGCCATCCTTCAACATCCATCCATGTCAAGTTCTTCAAATCACCTTTGACTAAACCAGCAAATCCATCTTGTACAGCATACAATTTGTGGCCACGAGAAAGACTGTACAATGCCACTGCACGAGTGGCAGCATTTAAACCAGCAGATGCGGCACCAACGTGAACGATTGCAATATTTAATCTCTTATCTTCACTCAATTGTTTACTACCATCATCATAAATAGAAATATCACGGAAATATCTATAATCATCGTAGAAACTATTGTCTCTTAAACTCATAGCTTTATCAAAATCTTTGTTGCTAATGGCTTCAGCTACAGCTTTAGTTTGTTTAACAGCATCAACTAATGGAATTCTAACAATCTTGTGTTTCAATATACCAATCATTGGTGATGGTGTGTCTGGTGTCATTTCCAAAACTGCTTTAACAGCTTCAACCCCTTGTAAAGTAGCCAATCTTCTGTCAAAAGCAACAGCAGTACCACCTCTTTGAACATGTCCCAAAATGGTATTTCTGGTGTCCAATCCTAAATCAGCTAAAACTTGTTTGACTTCTTCTGAAGTGATTGGGTTCAATTCATCATCAATGGCCCCTTCGGCAACAATAACGGTGGTTTTTCTTCTACCATATTCTCTGTGTCTCAAACATACTTCTTTCAATTGTTCTTTCCATAATCCGGCTTTAGGTGGTCTTTCAGGAATGAAAACAAAATCAGCTCCAGTGGCCAAACCAGACAATAATGCTAGCCAACCACAATGTCTACCCATGACTTCAACAACAAAAGCACGAGAATGAGAAGCAGCAGTGGCACCAATATAATCAACCATTTCTGTGATTCTTTCTAAGGCAGAGAATGCACCAATGGTAACATCGGTACCAGACATATCATTATCAATGGAACCAACCAATCCAACAATGGTAAGATGTTCATAAGGTGAAACTTCTTCTTTAGTTAATTTTCCAGTGTCTACTAATTCCTTCACAAGTGATGGCCATTCGCTTCTAAATAAATCAGCACCAGTTAATGAACCGTCACCACCACATACAACTAATGCGTCAATACCATTCTTGATCATATTGTATGCCCCTTGTAATCTTCCGGCTCTTTCTCTAAATTCTTTACATCTAGCAGTACCAATTGAAGTACCACCAAGAGACATATAAGAACGAACATCACTCCACTCCATCTTCTTTAAAAGATCACCTCCTTTAACTAACCCTTCATAACCTTCGTAAACGGCATAAACATCACAACCATAATAAATACCGGCTCTAACAACAGCACGAACTGCTGGATTCATACCAGGAGCATCACCACCAGATGTCATCACCCCAATTTTCTTTTTACGTAAACCATTACCACCGCCAACTTCACTTGGTGAAATTTCTTCAAATGAACCAAATTTAGAACCCAATTGAGATTTCTTTCTTTTAGCCAATATTTCTGCAGTGGTTTTTTCAACATACTCTTCTGGTGATTGGAATCTAGTTTTACACAATTCATTTTGAGTATTGGAAAAACTGATAATGTTGCTTAATGGATCCTCAGCTAAAATGACATTATCAACAACTTTCCCATATTTGACATTTGCATCGGTCAAGATTTTTTCAATTTTATTCAATTGAGTGGTGAAAAACACAAATTGTTTTTGAGAAATTGACTTCAAAGGGGTTTCGCCAAGTAATCTAACTTTAATCACAGTTGATTCATTTAATCTTTCACAATTATCACCGTCATAAACTTCCATTTCTTGCCAAGGACGAAGGTTTCCATTACTGTCGACATTTTGTAATGGGTAAGATTCTAACCAAACTTCTTTAAGTGAATCATGAGAAACACCCAATTGGAATTCTGGATGGTTGGCACCTAATCCAGATCCGTAGCTTGAAACTTTGGAGAAACTTTTTGTCAATCTAAATCCCAATTGACTGTAGAATTGGAATGTTTGGTTGAATTTGTCATTGTCACTGGTGACAAGGGATATGTAACTTATCCTATTGATTGCGTCGGAGGAGCTAGGCATATTTCTAATTCGTTATCTGCCCAAAATAATAAGGAATAATTGATTGTTTGCAATAAACGATAAATTAAAGAATTCAATAATAAGAAAAAGCTATTCAAATATATATCTTATTTTCCTATTTTTTTTTGGAGAGTGGAAAGATGGTTTATAATTTATTTCAATTTTTTTTTGGAGATTATATTTCGGGGTTTTTCTAATAAATGAATATTACAATCTATATTAGACAATAGACAAAAAGAAAGAAAGAAGAGTGTGAGAGAGAGGAACCATCACATTATGTTTAGTGTCATCTGGTGATCCACTCGCATACACGTGACTATTATTACTAGTTTATTCATTTTTTTTCGGACGACAGTAAATTTCTTTCGTCCAGTTTTAACATTTCCTACACGACCTGATTACATCACCAATTACACCAAGAAGTTAGGCATCACGTCCATCACTCGCTCGCCCCCATGTAGTACAAAAAAATACCGCAACCATTAAAAACTAAATCTTCCTACATACTGAAAAAAAAAAATTTTAATAGTACAATAAAGAAACATTTCTATAGTAACAACACCACGATAACTAAAATTTCTGCAATCACAACACTACTGAAAGATGTGGCCAATATACTTGAAACACCTGATTTGAATCTTGAATTTTCTTTCCCTGGATAGTTGAAAAAGATATTATATGGCATCCGTGATTTAGAAGTTGATTGTGGTGTTGAACTGCTATAAATTGTGGTAGTGACCCCTACCTTCTTGGATTTGATTTTACTGATTTGCAAAGAAGTTGTTGTATTATGGATATGTTTGGTTGTTGTGATGTTTTTAATTTCTGCAATTTTAGATTCATTCTGTGAAAGTGGAGGTAATTGTGTTGAAATGTCTAACCTTCTTGTTGACCCTTTTCTCAGTTTTGAAATAGGTATAGCTGTTATTGACTCTTCTTCTTCGTTGTCGGAGTTTTCCGTATCATCAGTTCCTGTTTCATCCTGTTCAGTTTCCCATTCCAGTAATCGATCCCAGGTTGTATGTGAATTGGTAGCAGAGGGAGGATAATACGAAACAGTGTTTTTATCTTCACTAATTGTTGTTGCTACTCTTTGCAGTTTACTACTTGTTAACACTTGATCGTCATCAGTTTCTTGCTTTGGTGTTGGTTTAAGTTTGTCCAACATTTTCGGTGGAAGACAATACTTGTGTCCTTCATACAAATACCCTCCATCAGCCCTTAAATCCAACCAATTACCATCGCGTAAATTGCCATAGGAATAGGTAAGTGCCTTGGAATAATCTTGCACTTTGAGATTTTTAATGTGCATAGTGAATGGTCCTTCTGAAAACGAGGCTGCTCCTCCCGCCCAAGCAATTGTGCCCTCGTCATCATCTTCCACACTCCAAAGACTAAATTTAAGAAACATTGGTGAACAAGGTAATCCATGTTTGTTTCTACGTCCTAGCATACGCACCGGTTTATCATCTAAATACCATGTAATCAAATCTGGAGACCACTCAATACCATATTTATGGAATTCACTTAAAGGAGAAGGATGCATTTCATGATATCTTCCCCTATCATAAGTTGTGGTATTGCCCTTGATGAAAAAATTGGTTTGAAATTCGTAAGGGTCACTACCAAATATTTCAACAACATCAATTTCATCCAAATCGTCACTTTGCAAATAGAACGAACTAATTATACCTTTACCTGCTGCTCCTTTGATTTCTGCTTCAACTTTCCCATACATTATATAAAAACTTGAAACCAAAGCAGGATTATCAAATTCATCTTGAATTGTTAGAGCTAACCCTTCAGACCCAAATCTGACTCCTCTTGTAGAACTTGTTATGGTAAAATATTTGGTACCTTCTGCAAATGATTCAAAAATCTTTTTCCCTAATGCTTCATCATTAACCAAACAAGCTTTATCCCGATAAGGATTGCATTTTTGTCCTTCATAATCACTATTGTTGTCGTCCGATGTGTCATCATCTTCATAAGGATCGTCTGGGAACTCCGACAATATGTATCTGAGAAATAAAATCAAAAATGTAAGTATCTGTTTATACATGGTTGAAGTTTTCGAATCTTGTCTACTTTCAGTCGCCACTCTAGATTTATAGTAATAAGTTTTATTTCAAGAATAACTTATTTTGATATCACACTGTTTGTATCTGTTATAGTTTTTATTTTGGCAGTTGTGTGTGTGTTAGTTTTTTTTTTTTTGCAACAAATTAACAATCATATTTATAGTAGTATATATTAATATATGAGAACGCGTTGTCTCTCACTAGAAATTAATTTTTTCTTCTAACTGGCGTCCCATCCTTCCTATTTTGAGGAAAAAAAAAGAATCACTTGTTATTAATATTTCAATACTGTTTTTTTTTTGTTATGTTTTCAATAAATTAAGGAAATAATGTATTCAGAAGCCCATAGGTTATTACTCACATACATAAGATCAGTCAGATATGTTGAAGCTGGCGTTTTGCTTGAGGCATTCAAATTCATGCTTGGAAATTTACAACTGGAAGTTCAACCTCTGAAGAATGTACTAGATCAATACATTGCCGAGATTAATTCCAAAATATCAGGACAAAACTTTAAAATTGAAAGGAAAACTCATGAAATAACAGGGGACTTGTATTATATATTTATCAACACGTTATCCGACGAGATTGTACAAGAAAGTTCAGTTTACACGACAGCTGAACTAACAGTAATAAAATATTTAATTAGAAATATAATTGAGGCCAGTGATTATCGTTGTTCGTTGGCTAGAGTCAATGCTAATCAAACTATTTCAACTAATACAAACAAGAATTTAATGGAAGCAGACTCAATGGTTGATAGATTGATAGATGATGGCTGGTTTATAAGCACCATCGATGACAGATTGATGTTGTCTATCAAAACACTTTGTGAGTTGAAAGAATATTTAATTGAAACATATGGGGTCAATGGTGATGATACTGATGCCGATGGCAAGGTGTTGTTGTGTACACAATGCAAAGAAATTGTCACATTGGGCTGGATTATACCTTCTGGTAGTAAACCATTTCATAGAAAATGTTACGATGTATATTGCAGAACAAATCAAATCTACCCCGAAGATGAATCTGATTTGTTACGTGTTGGTCCAGATCCTTCTACATTATAAATCAAAACTATCTAAATATTCAGCTTCAACTTCATCAACAAGATCCCAGTAATATTGTTCTACCACTTGTTCATTGTATCGATCACTCAATGGCTTGACAGGGTCCAGTGGTGGGAACTCAAAATTGGGTCCAGCATTTAAATTTACTACACCAAATTGGAAAGCCGAAAGCATTGGATAATACCCTAGTGTTCCATCGTCAGTATTTCGGTAATTGGGATTTTGTTGTTGTTTAGTATTGGGACCCAAATTAATATCCTCGTGATCTTCAATGTTTGTTGGTAAAAATGAATATAGATCGGTTATTGGCTCTTGTTCCACTCCATTCTTAAACAAACGTATCTTGGAATTTGGAATTACCGGTATATTTTTCCTCTTGTCATCCATTTCTATGATTGCCTTCTCCCCGAAAACTGTGACTGGATTGAGTAAATGCTCCATTGTTTTGGTTGTTGTGTATTCATATTGTTCATAATATAACGCATTCTTATATTTGATAGGAATTTGGTCTCGTAAAATATTGCCATGCTCAATGAACTTTACATTATCTTTAATATCATTTTCAATTTTCTTCTTTTTCCTCTTTTTCAATTTTTGTTCTGGTTTCAACTGTGATTTTTCAGCAACAAATTCTTCTAGTGCCCTTCGATGTTCTTCCAAAGACGGTAACTGTATCAAAAACCCAATTACATCCCCTGTTTTAAACCCATTCTCAATGCACAACTTTTGTCTTCGACTAATTGTCATAAACTGTCCATCAACATCTCTCAACCCATAACTATAACCATCAAACCCCACTGGTGCTTCCAAACTAGCTTCTTTTCTTCCAACTCCTATCCTAACATGACTTTTCTCATTCGAATTCAATATCTTAAATTCAAAGTAATATGACCCTTCACGTATGCAAACATTTGTTCTTGATGATCTCCATCCCTGTGCTGTTGTTATTGATTTCAAGTCATTACTGAATAAAATACCTGAGGATCTATCAAATAAACTTGCACATACATGATATGGTGGAACATCAGTTGTTGAATACAAATTAGAGGGGAACTCTGGGTTTGGTCGACAATGTTTATATTTGAAACCGCGTTTATTTAATGGTAAATCTTCAGTTTGAAAAAATTCAATTTCATTTATCGTTGTTGCTGCATTTGGTTCAGGCAATGAAGCAGGATTCAAATCCAGATTTTTAAAGGGGACTGGTTTCAATCTAGGATGTATTACTACATTATGTTGTTTTTGTTTTAATTGGGATTTCTTTTGGAGTTCTTCTTCCCGTTTCCTTTCTTTCGACCTTGTTGAATAATTATGTTCCAGTCGAGTCTCTTCAATGGACTCGTTGCCTTGAACTTGAGGTTCAATTGACGGTTCTTCTGATATTTCCTTGTTCATTGGTTGAGAGTACGAAATAGATTGAAATGGTTTTGTTTATGAAAACTTGAAAAAAAAATTCTTTACTCGTGAGATATTTATTTGTTGTTGTTTCTCAAAAAAAAAAATCTAGACATCGCACCAGTATGGAGCTTACTGCCAATTGAGTTTCTTGGGGTTATAACACTCAAAAGTGACTTTGACACTCTCACAAATTATAGTCCTTGAATGACTAAAAGCTTTATACTCTATCTTGAATTATCAGCAGGCTATATAACTTCTGTCCTACCCATAGTTTGTTATAATAACACAATAAATACTGCTTCTATTAAACTATAAATATCTACTTATTCTACCACCATGATTTCTTTGATTTTTCATTTTCTTTAATCCTATTTGTTGCTCTTCCTGTATCGTGCAATAACGCCTCACTTTTAACTAACACCTTACCTTTTGAATCTTCGATAACACTTTCCAAGACTATTGTTCTGTTGTCATTTTCAGGACTTTCCTTCTTTTTCGTTTTAACAATCAAAAATTGGTTAGCTAAAGTTGGACGTCTGTAATTAATTGTCAAATTCTCAACTTTGAAATCATCTTTCAAATTTGATGTAGTATATTTCGATAAAGATGCATTTCTTTTAAAAGTTTCATTCAATAATGTGGCAATTATTCCACCATGGATGATAAATGGATATCCACATAACCTATATCCAGCATGTACAATATGAACCCCTTCATCTGTTTCTATATTGTGAAAGATGACTGGTTTTATCAAAATCCCTCCGGGTTTATTCAATGTTTGATTGGTTAAAGTTGGCTCTTGATACTCATCTTGCTTTTTAACTTGGGTTTGATTATCTAAAATGTTTCTATCGAGATTTTCCCAACTTTGTAATTTATACCATTGATGTGAATTTTTGGGGTGGGCTAATTGTTGATATATGGGCAAGTTCTTCAACTTATATTCCAATTGCATGGGTAAAATCTTGATATTAGGATCTTTTTCATCTATTTCAGTGTATTTCTCATAATAGTTAAATAAAGTTTCATTATATGCTAAGTAGGAGCCTAGTAAGAAAAAGGCTGTAGTTGTTTTCCAATTAAACCATGAACGGTTATTCAATTTAGGGAGATGGTCGAAAGGTGAATCAAATGATGAGCGTGTTGCAAATGATCGGAAAAATTGCAAGCGCTTAACTGGTATAGTCTTTGAACGACAAAACATGTAAAAATGGTTAGTTAAATAGATTAGATTGAGGTATAACACTAAACTGTTTGTTCTTTTTTGGAGGATTGTATTATTTTCCTCAACTTTTTTTTCTCCCTAAGTTTTGATGTGAAGAATATTTATTATCACGTGTGGGGACGTACGAAAAAAATATTAAAGTTATGTATATGTACATACATTTAACTAAGTTAGCATTAACTGACTGTATCTACTACCATTCTATGATAGGCAGATGTGGAATAAAAGTTTATCCAAAAAAAATAAATGGACGAGATAAGAGTCGAACTCATGACCTTTCCCATGCTAAGGGAACGCGCTACCAACTACGCCACACGCCCGTTTTGACGACTGCTAAATTTTGTGCTTTTTGTCACTGTCATTTATTAGAGTAAATAATGACACTATTAATGTTGTTAAATTACTTTTTAAAGTAACATTTTGGCAATAAAAATGCTGTAATTTATCCCCTGTAAGTAAACTCGATTTATTGAGCTTAATTTTGAAAGAAAAATTAGAGTTGTAACAATTTTATTGTTATTGGCAAAAATTTGGGCCAAACCTTTTTATAAAACTTTTATCAGCAAATACTTGCTCTAATCTTGAACAAATTTTAGGTCCAAAAGATAATTACACCAATAAGATTACTTTAAAAACCAAAAGAAAAGTAATATTCACAAGTATTAGTAAACCATCAAACCAATCCAAGTGTATATCGGTAGTGCTTGTCCAAGATTTTCAAGCTTTACTCCTACATCCAAGTAGATTCAGTAGCTGACAAAACCGCTGATTAAACCCTGAAACTCTAATCTGTCTAATGAAAATACTTTGAGGGACAACATCAATATTGTGGATTTCCCTCACCTCCCATATTACAGATGTTGTTAGCGTTGGTTTAGAGACAGCTGCAAAATAAGTTTTGTGTATAATACACGACTCTTAGTGAATTAGGAAGAGCTTCTCTCGTTTTCTAATTTTTAATTTTTTTTTCCAGCTTTTAGTTGATGAGATGACCTGATACATCTTACTCTTCACAACTGTTTCTTACCAACAACAAAAAATGGCAAAGACAACCAAAGTAAAAGGTAACAAGAAGAAATCTGATACATCAAAAGTTGTATCAAAAGTTGTGTCTAAACTTTCCAGAAAAAGATCTCATGAAGATTCAGAATCCGAAGTTGAAGATAATGAAAAAGTAGTTGAAGAATTAGATGCTGATTTTGATGAAGTTGCAGGATTATTAGGTGACGATATTGAAGATCCTGAATCGAAATCCCAATCCAAGAAAGAAAAACAAAAGGCCAAAGATGAAGCCAAACTTGAACAATTAACCAAACCTCAAGTATCCAATGAAGTTCCTGACAATGACAACGACGATGACAGCTCCGAAGATGTATTATTCGAGAATGCTGATTTTTCTGAACCAACCATGAAAGCCATCAAGGAGATGGGATTTACCAAAATGACAAAAGTTCAAGCTAAAACGATACCACCATTATTGGCAGGTAGAGATGTTTTGGGAGCAGCAAAGACCGGATCTGGTAAAACATTAGCATTCTTAATTCCTGCAATTGAATTATTGTATTCATTGAAAATCAAACCAAGAAATGGTACTGCAGTGATAATAATTACCCCAACTAGAGAATTAGCCTTACAAATTTTTGGTGTTGCTCGTGAATTGATGCAATTCCATTCCCAAACTTGTGGTATAGTTATTGGTGGGGCCGATAGAAGACAAGAAGCCACAAAATTAGCCAAGGGTGTGAACTTATTAGTCGCTACCCCAGGGAGATTATTGGATCATTTGAAAAATACTCAATTTGTGTTTAGTAATCTAAAAGCTTTGGTGATTGATGAAGCCGATAGAATTTTGGAAATTGGGTTCGAAGATGAAATGAAACAAATCATTAAAGTTTTACCTAATGAAAACAGACAATCAATGTTGTTTTCTGCCACCCAAACTACAAAGGTGGAAGATTTAGCTAGAATTTCATTAAGACCTGGTCCATTATACATAAATGTTGTGCCCGAAAAAGATGTTTCAACTGCTGATGGGTTAGAACAAGGGTATGTTGTTTGTGATTCCGACAAGAGATTTTTACTATTATTTTCATTCTTAAAACGAAACGTCAAGAAAAAAATCATTGTGTTTTTGTCATCTTGTAATAGTGTCAAATTTTACAGTGAATTATTGAACTATATTGACTTACCAGTGTTGGATTTACATGGTAAACAAAAGCAACAAAAGCGTACAAACACTTTTTTCGAATTTTGTAATGCCAAACAGGGAATATTAGTATGTACAGATGTTGCTGCTAGAGGATTGGATATTCCAGCCGTCGATTGGATTGTCCAATTTGATCCACCAGATGATCCGAGAGATTATATCCATCGTGTTGGGAGAACAGCCAGAGGAACTCAAGGTAAAGGTAAATCATTGATGTTTTTGACCCCATCTGAATTGGGATTCTTAAGATACTTGAAAGCTGCTAAAGTACCTTTGAATGAATATGAGTTCCCAGCTAACAAGATTGCTAACATCCAATCTCAATTAACTAAATTGATCAAAACCAATTATTTGTTGAATCAATCAGCCAAAGATGGATACAGAGCATATTTGCAAGCATATGCTTCACATGGATTGAAAACTGTGTATCAAATTGACAAATTGGATTTAAAGAAAGTTAGTGCTAGTTTCGGTTTAGATCAAGTACCTAGAGTCAATTTGAGTATTGGTGGCACAAAAACCAAAAAGCAAAAAAGGTCATAAGACTCATAAGTTTTAATAGGTCATATCTTTATATAGAAATATAATAGTGATAATTCATTGTATCAACAGTACCATATTCCTGCCAATAATTTGTACGACATTACAAACATAAAACGCGTCTATAGGCACCGAAAATGAAGACAAAAAAAAAAAAAAAAGAAAAAAATTCGTTCACGTAAATCATCTTTGCTGTGACACCGTTCCAACACACCACCAACAATGTCATCTTCACAGTTTTACAATAAAGGAGTTGATGAATCCGTAGTATCTAGACAAGAGATTGAAGAGTTTACTAAAAGAAATGAATTTTTCCTTAAACCAAGCAGCAGGAAATATGCCAAACAATATTTTTCCATGTACCAATACCGTTTAAAGAACTTAAGAGATCGAGTTCATAAGACTGCCATGGAAAAATGGGGTCACGGAACCAAGAAAATAAATGGGAATACCATTGAAAAGCAAGATAAAATATTAGATATTGCTAGTGGGAAATTATGTTGGGTAATCGGAACCGTGTTTTGCGATGCCAAATACAAACTTGATATCTTGAATGATGTTGAAAAAGGTACAGATGACGTTTTACCATTGGAGCCTGTAACTTATGTGAACGAGGATGAACAACCAATTGTAATGCTTGAAGACGAGTCAGGAAGAGCTATTTTGAATAACGATAACTTTTTGGCAAAGAATTTATTGGTCACTGGCTGTATAGTGGCCGTATTGGGTATTGAAATACAAGCAGGGATATTTGAAATAATGGATATTGCATATCCAGATTGTGCACCACAGAAACCTTTACCACTTGGAGAAAACAAAAGAGGGAAAATAGCCTTAGTGTCGGGATTAAATATCGGGGACGAAGGTCATTACGATTTGAAATTGGAACTTTTGAAGCAGTACCTTTTAGGAGAACTCGGAAATGCCGAAGATAAATTGGATGGCAGCCTAATCTCCCAGTTGATAATTGCTGGCGACTCTATTATGCCTATACAGAATTTAAGAGCAGAGATGGATTTGAAAAACTTTGTCACTACAAATAATTATGGATCAAAGAATATTTCCAAGTATAATGTTGAGAGTTTTAAGAAACTTGACGAATTCTTAACCGACATTCTTGTGAGTTTACCAGTCGCTGTAATGCCAGGAAAGAATGATCCAGCAGAAATATGTTTGCCTCAGCAGCCATTACACAGGTCGCTTTTCAAAAACAACTCGTCACTTCTCGATGGGAATCGATTGACGAGATTGACAAATCCTCAATGGATTGATGCACAAACTGTCAAGATACTAGGAACAAGTGGCCAAAATGTGGATGATATCCAGAAATACATTGTACCTAAAAAAGATCACCAATTTACCTCAATTGAAATTATGGAAAACAATATCAAGTGGCAAAACTTTGTCCCTACAGCACCAGATACTTTATATTGCTACCCGTATGAAAATTATGATCCATTCATTTTCTCTGATGATTTACCACACGTGTATTTTGTTGGTAACCAGCAACAATTTGACAGCAAACTCTTTGAACACGATGGTGTTAATGTTAGACTAATATCCATCCCAAAGTTTAAAGAATCTGGTCAATTTGTTTTACTTGATTTGGATACCTTGGAGACTGAAGTAGTCACCATAGAGATTTAGTTAAGGGAATTGATTTTCTTTTTTTTGATTCAGCCAGCTACAATGACATGTTTCACTTCAGTGAAAAGTAGATAGTTTAACAACATGTGTATACATATATTATATATGGACCATAATAATGCACACTCTTAGTATTATTCTCTATTGATTGCGTCTAATATTGGCTGCAACTAATTAATAATTGTCGTACACAGTAGTGCCTGCGACAATCTTGCTTTTTTTTGCTGGGCAAAGGGATCAATTGCTGTGGGTGGGAGAAAAACTCTTGGAAGGGAGGGGGGGGGGGACCCCCTTTATCCAACCAATAAATGTACAACATTCATTGACTTCTAAAGTTGCTTTAATGTGGTGTTTATAAGATTTGTTTCTAAGTAGGTGTAGCTGTGTGTTTTTTTGGGTTTTTTTTTCTTCTATTGCTATTATTTAAATTATAATTATTGTTTCTTGGTATTCCTTACCCAATAATTACACTACTTTAGTGTACAAAAGGGATACTAAAAACAATCAAAACAATAATGAGATTTACATTGTTGTAGTAGTTGTGTGTGTCCTATTAAAATACTAATTCAATCTAAATTTTTTTAGAAGTGAAATGGAAAAGGAAAAGAATCTTATTGTTGTTGGGGGTAATAAATATTAACTGGTGATTCCACGTCGTTCGTAGTAGTGGTAGTAGTAGTGGTTAATCGTAGTAACTAAAAATAAAAATGGTGTGAGTGTGTCCGTGTGTGGGTGGGTGTAAAAATAGATCTATGAATTAGATAGTTAGTGTACAATGGGCAGAAATTTTTTTTTGTTTAATTTGCTTTCTCTCTCTCTTGTGTTGTCAATTTGTTAACAACAATTTCTCACAGTAAATTTTCTTTCTGCTGTCTTCTTCTTCCATTCACACACACATCCTCTGTCCCTCTGTCTCTTTTTTCTTTCTTTCTTCTCTCTTTTTCTTCTAGCCCTTGAACAAACCCACAATTCATTCCTTATAATATTCATTTCATTTCATTTTACCACCACGTAATCAATCACTGATCCAACTTGTTTTCGTCATACCCTCCCCCTTTTTATATAAAGATCATACTATCATTTGGATATATCCCCAGTAATTGATATACACTCACACAACAATTTTAATTAATATCCCCTAAAGTCAATTGTAATATTTGACTTACAACAGTCATTAAGAAGGCAAAAACAAAAGAAAAAAAATACTACTTACTTTCACTGTTCATATCAAAAAAAAATAAGAGAGAAGTAACTATAAAGTTTACAATTAATTTATTCTTATATTAATCTCAATTTGGTTGGATTCATTCATTAAAAACTATCTGGTCAACAATTCAATTTATTACAATTTGGTGAGGCAATCATTTTCGTCTCTTGATAATTTTTTTTTTCTTTCAACATTTTATGCAAAAAAAAGAGAATCACCCTTTAAATCATTCAACCAATTGCTTTTATTTTTTTGTTTATATTCAAGTTTTCACATTTATTTGATTAAGTTTATTAATTAAGGCATTTTTTTTTCAACATTTCACGACAATTTTAATAGATTGATACACACACACATGAGCTCGTCACAAGATTACAACAACAACAACAGTAATAATACCCCAGCCAGGGTTTCCAGCAGAAAGGGGAAAAACTTGCATGTTGCACATAGACGTTCTCCATCCGAATTAACCAACTTGATGGTTGAGCAATATAACTTGCAACGTCAATTGGAAGAAGTGCAAGCTCAACAGAAACTTTTGGAAGAGAAGCAAAAACAGCAACAACAACAATTCACATACCCTTCAGCTCAAGGGAGTTCAGAGTTAGCTCCACCTCCAATATCATCTGGGTATGGAGGTAATAGGTCATCCCACTCCAGATCATCGTCAATCAATACCCATAGACGTACTGGATCTGGGTCTGGAGGAACTGCTCATGGGCATTCAAGAAGACACTCTTTAGGGTTAAATGAAGCCATCAAGGCAGCAGCAAATCAAAAGCAAAGCAACAGAAACAGCTTAAGCCCAACAATTCCAAATGAAGCCAAGACTGACCTGTCTGACGACATTGGGTCTTTTAAGTTTCCACCATCCGGTGGGGACCAAGGAGATACCTCTGGTCAATCATCATCATCACACAATCGTTCAAGATCATTAGCATATGGGCAACAATCTTTCAAGTTCCCACCAACACCAGATCAATCAAACGATACCAGAGGTAATAGTTTGTTACCTCCAAACCCAAATTTTAGTGTTACTCAGTCACCCGATCGTGGCCATAATCGCAGATCATCTCATTTCCGGACAGGATCTCGTGGTAGTGGAAGCAACACCAATACCGACGGGATAAACTCCAACTGGAGAGCCCAACAGCAATCTCCGCAGCAACAACAAAGACAGGGTGGTTTATTGGAACCACCTCAAGTCGGGTTGACCCCTGGCCATAAACCACGTAATAGCTCATATGGTGGTGGTTCTTCGGTGTCCTCATTACAACAGTTTCTTCCAAATAATGGTGGATCAAACAATTCTGGCCAACAAGGTGGCCACCAAGGAGGAGGTAATAACGGAAGAAAAACCCTTTTTGCTCCTTACTTGCCACAATCTTCTTTGCCCGAATTAATTAATGAAGGACGCTTGGTTACTGGTACTTTGAGAGTTAACAAAAAGAATAGATCCGATGCATATGTTTCTACTGATGGTTTGCTCGATGCCGACATTTTTATTTGTGGCTCAAAGGATCGTAATCGTGCTTTGGAAGGTGATTTAGTTGCCGTTGAATTGTTGATAGTCGATGAAGTGTGGGAGTCCAAGAAGGAAAAAGAAGAGAAGAAAAGAAGAAAGGACAACACTTTGCATTCAAGACCATTAACAGATGATATACACAATGATGCAACTTCTGCACCAAACACAGCTGAAGGATCAGTAACTGGCACTTCAAAAGAAGATGGCGCTGGCTCTAACGAGGAGGAAACTGGTGGGCTTGCCAGAAGAGGTTCCTTGAAACAAAGACCAACCATGAAGAAAAATGATGATGTTGAGGTTGAAGGTCAATCATTGTTGTTGGTTGAAGAAGAGGAAATTAATGATGAGATTAAACCTCTCTATGCCGGACATGTTGTAGCTGTTGTCGATAGAATCCCTGGCCAGTTGTTTGCTGGTACTTTGGGTCTTTTAAGACCAGCACAAGCAGCACAAGCAGCAAGAGATAAGAAAAATGGTAAGGAGTCTACCGTTCAAAACCCTAAAGCTCCAAAGATTGTTTGGTTCAAACCAACTGATAAGAAAGTACCTTTGATTGCGATTCCAACTGAACAGGCACCAAAGGATTTTGTTGAAAACCACGAAAAGTATGCTGATCGATTATTTGTAGCATCCATCAAGAGATGGCCAATCACTTCATTACATCCCTTTGGTACGTTGGTAAGCAACTTAGGACCAATTGATTCCCCAGAAACTGAAATTGATTCTATTTTGAGGGACAACAACTTTTTATGTGACGAATATCCTGATGACGATAATGACGACATTGTGTCTGTTAATGCTTACGATTTACCTTCGATTGAACCCGAGTTTGAGAACACGCAAAGAGAGGAATATTTGAATGACTATATTATTGCATTTACTCAGAATGGCGAGTTTGTTGACCATGCCTTGCACGTTAAAAGAATCTCAAATACCAAAATTGAATTGGGGTTCCATGTTGCCGATATTGCCTATTTTATTAAACCAGGGTCTTCATTAGATCGTAAATCAAAGAAAAGATCATCTTCTGTTTTCCTCCCTCAAAAAACAGTCAACTTGTTTCCAAAACAAGTTAACAAAATCGTCTCTTTCAAGGAAAATGAGAAAAACTTAGCTGTTTCAGTTGTTTTTGAAATTGATACTAGTAATTTTGAAGTCGAAGATTTGTACATCCATGAATCTGTAATTGTTCCTAAACAGTTGGTTACTTACGATGCATTTGATACTATTTTACTGGGTCAATCCGTTGATAGCATTTCTTCAGCAACTTCAGATTATGTAAAGACTTTTAGCTTGATTGCAAAAGAGTTCCGTCGCCACCGTTTATCAAACCGCTCACTCGGAATCACCCCTAACTTGACATTGTTAGACCAATTGGATGACGAAAAAGTTCGATTAGATTTGAACATATTCAAGGATTCTTTAGCATTTGATGTGATTTCAGAAATCTCACACAAAGTGAATTCTGCAATTGCTGCAAAAGTTCATGCTGGCTTGGGAGATCAAGCAATTTTGCGTCGTCATCCATTGCCTACATTACAAAAAATGGAAACATTTGTAAGGAAAGCAACTAGTTTGGGATTCAAGATTGACACCACAACTTCGTCTACTTTGCAAAACTCTATCTTGAAAATTGATGATCCAGTTAAAAGAAAATGTGTTGAAACTTTGCTTTACAAATGTATGTCGAGGGGTAGATATTATGTTGCAGGAAAGCAAGATACTGATAGTTATGCCCATTATTATTTCAACTTACCTTTATACACGCATTTCACAGCACCATTGAGACGTTATGCCGATTTAATTGTTCATAGACAATTAAAAGCTGTCTTGAACAAACAAGTTGAAGATAAAGATTTGGACTCATTGAAGGCTATCACGGATTATTGTAACTTCAAGAAGGATTGTGCTGCTAATGCCCAAGAGCAAGCTATACACTTGTTGTTATCCCAAACAATCAATGAAATGAGTGAAACCGCTGGTCAATTGTTGTGCATGGGAACAGTAGTCCAAGTGTACGAGTCATCGTTTGATGTATTTATTCCAGAGTTTGGAGTTGAAAAAAGAGTCCATGGTGACCAGTTGCCTTTGGTCAAAGCTGAATTTGACAAAAATGAAAGAATCTTGGAACTTTGGTGGGAAAAGGGTGTTGATTCTGCTACATATATCCCACCTGACGAAAAATCATCATTATCGTACAGAAACTCCATTAAGAATAAATACAGAACTTCTGCTTTACAAGCAGCCAAGATCCAAAGCAAAACAGCTTTGGAAAAGTCTACTACTCCAGCGGATTCAGTTGCAGAGAAATTAGCTAAGTTGAATTTGGAGCCTCCCAAGTTGGTAGTACCATCCTTGAAAAGTAATGAATTGCATGAAGTGGAAAAAGATGAAACAAAATCAATGCCTTCATCCCCAACTCAATCAGAAATTCCTAAGAATGTCAGAACTAATTCATCATCTCGTATTTCTTCTAGTGGCAACACTTTTAGCTTGGAACCTTATTTGCAAAATACCATCACTAGAATTGAGGGTGATTCATACATTCAAGTGATCAAGGAATTGACACAAGTTCCTGTTTTGTTAAGAGCTGAAATTGGTATGGCTTTGCCATGTTTGACAGTAAGAGTTTTGAACCCATTTGCTGAAGAACAGTAAAACTGTTCAACGTTTCAGTTCATGGAATTAAGCTCTTGGTGTTTATGTAAATATTATATATTGGTTTTCGTTGCTTTTTTTTTTATTTTTTATTTTGTTTACTTGGTCTTTCATAATTACGTTATATTTATAGCATATAATACTTTTTTTTGTCTTCTCTGCTTGTTTTCCCATTTGGAGAATTACGTATGGTTTATCAAACCGTGACGAGGATTGAAAAGGTGAGTGGGTAATTGCGTATTATCATTTTCAAATTTCACACGCATTAAAGTCATAATTAAGATTAAGACGCACAAAAAAATTTTCTGACTTCGATTATTATTATTCTTCTCAACTTTTTCATTGAAATTTATCAATTGTATATCAATTGTTGAATATTATACGACCGAGAGAGAGAGAGTAACCTATTAGACACACCACAAGAGTACACTGAATATTCATCCCATAATAATAAAAACAATGTCAAACCCATCACATAATCCAAAACATCATCTTCGTGAAGAAGATTCCAATGGAACTCAAGATGGACCAAAATCAACTGTACCTATCAAAAGATCTAAATTGGTTGGCTCATCCAATTTAGTATCTCCAAATTTTTTACCTAGAGATTTAATAGAAACTCCATTGCAAACACGTGCTGCATCTCCATTGACTTTAAACCCACCAATTGATAGCGATGGATTATCATGGCCATCTCAAGGAGCAAGACTTAGAATAGAGCAAACGTCAGAAGAAGCTAAAGCCAGAGAAGAACGTATTGCCTCGGCCGTAAAAGTAATCTTGGAAGAATTGGGCGAGGACACTTCACGTGAAGGATTATTAGAAACACCTGAACGATATGCTCGTGCCATGTTATATTTCACAAAAGGATATGAAGATAATATTAGGGATGTTATTAAAAGAGCAGTTTTTGAAGAAGATCATGATGAAATGGTTATTGTTAGAGATATTGAGATTTATTCACTTTGTGAACATCATTTAGTTCCATTTTTCGGGAAGGCTCACATCGCATATATCCCAAATAAAAGAGTTTTAGGTTTAAGTAAATTGGCAAGATTGGCAGAAATGTATTCAAGAAGATTTCAGGTTCAAGAAAGACTAACCAAACAAATTGCCATGGCATTAAGTGAAATCTTGAAACCAAGAGGTGTTGCAGTAGTCATTGAAGCCACTCATATGTGTATGGTCAGTAGAGGGGTTCAAAAAACTGGCTCTTCAACTACTACAAGTTGTATGTTGGGTTGTTTCCGTGATCAACAAAAAACCAGAGAAGAGTTCTTAACATTATTAGGACGCAAATAACCGGTGAATGTTTGTTCTTTGAGGAAGAGTATTAGATGAAAAAAAGTATTTCAACAACTTTTTTTATTTTCTATCTAGCTATTCACATTTCAAAGTTTCAATTCAATTTGTGGTAATGTTACGGTATCTTTTCTTTATGTACACATTCAAGTTCCACTTCTTACGACGTTATGATAATTCAACTTATAAAGCTACATGTTCGTGTAATCCTAAATTTTTTTTTTATTGTTACTATTATTATTTTATTTGACATATTTATATACACATACATATACAACTAAATGTGAGAGTATAAAGTTCACGTCTAAATTTGATCAGCCAATTGTAACACCAAATCATCATCACCAAATTGTCCCATCAATTGAATTCCGATCCCATTAACTGGCACAGAAATTGCTGGAATCCCTGCTAATGATGCCGGGACAGTTAGCACATCGTTCACATAACTGTTTAAGAAATTTTTTTCATTTGCGGAAACAAACTCGTCCCAAGTAGGTGCAGTACTTGTTGATGTTGGTGCCATTATCAAATCTACCTTATCCAGCGATTGCTCATCCTGAAGCAACACATGAGAATTGTTGAAAATGGAAGAGAACTCTGCACACAATTCTTCTCGAATTTGCGTGGCTCTCAAATAATGGTCTCCAGAGTCTGAAGACAAAGTGTAATTTCCCAATAAAATACGTCTCTGCACTTCGCTTCCAAAGCCATCTGATCTATTGGTTGCAATTAGTTCTATGGGAGAATTAACCGATTCATTGGTGTTATATCCGTATCTTATACCATCATATCTTGAAAGATTTGATGCAGCCTCAGCAGTTGCTAAAGTATAGTATGATGGTAGTGCCTTCTTGATAGTTTTTATGCTTATAGGTTTTACCAAATGTCCCAATTTACATGTTTTGGAAAGTGCATATTCCCAAGATTCTCTAACATCAGCCGATAGCTCTTTCAACACAAACTCATGTGGAACACCGATAGTCAATGTTTCTTTTTTAGTGGTAGGAATTTTCTGTCTCACTTCTTCAGGCAAACAAGTGGGATCCTTATCGTCATACTTGTTAAGCACATCGTAAACACGCTTTATAATATTTACATTTTCACCTATAATCCCCACTGTATCCAATGTCTGTGCATACGGTATAACCCCCCATCTAGAAATTCGACCATAAGTAGGTTTGAATCCAAATACGTTACAATAACTTGCAGGCAACCGCACTGATCCTCCAGTATCAGTTCCAATGCTGAATGAACACATTTTCCCAGCCACGGACGCAGCAGAGCCACCAGAAGATCCACCTGGAACTTTAGTATTATCATACGGATTAGTAACTTTGTTGAAATACGAATTATAATTTGCTGATCCCATCCCAAATTCATCCAAATTTGATTTCCCTATTAGTTTTGAACCATTACTTGACAACAAATCTATTATCATGGCATTGAAAGGTGATTCATAGTTAGATAGTATTTTAGATGCAGCAGTGGTATAACCATGGCTTGTGGCTATATTGTCTTTCACGATATAAGTGGTTCCAGAGAGTGGACCTGTACTATTTGTAGGTTCAACCACGAGATCGGAGATCAAACTATTCCATTTATCTTTGACACGAATACCGTCAGACAAAAAACGGATTGAAGTTAATGTTTTCCTCATAATTAAAGTTTTAGTCTATTTTCTTTTTTTTTTTTCAATTGTGTCCCTGGAAGTGTACTGTGAAGGTGTTGTTTAACTAATGGGGACAGACCAGTATGTGTTCAAATGTGGCTTCAGAATTACACTGGTTTCTGTTTACGAATGAGACCACACATCTTTTCGATGCTCACTCAAACAATGGTGTTGAAAAAAAAAATATTAGTGATATATTTGCAAAAAAAAAAATTTGCCCGTTGACTCATAATACTTTAAACAACAACCCACCAAACAACAATAATGTCCTTGGAGGTATATGGAGCTAAAGGCAACACATTATTAGCGTTAACTAATAACTTAAAGTTATCTATTGCATTAGCAGCTTTTGAACCAAAAGTGGAATTAACTTTGAATGAAGTTGAATCAAATTTGTCTTTGAAAGATAAGAAATCTGGTTTTGAATTGATTGAACCAAATGCCATCGTTAAATACTTGGCGAAAGACTTTACCACCACTGAGGCCATTAAATTTGAAGAACAAGTTTTATATTCAGCAATTAAATCCAACAAAAAAGATGAACTTGCCAAAATTACGGATTTGCCAAAGTTTGCTAAAGAAGAGTTGACCCCATCTCAAATTATTGTATTTGCTAGTTTATACCCTGCTTTCAAAGATACTAAAGAAAATGAGTGGTTTAGTAAGTTTTCACAATTACCAGAAGTTGCAACTGGTATCAAAAACGCTTTGGCAATCACTCCAGTGGAAAGAGAAAAGGAAACCAACACTGGGAAGCAAAATGTTGAAACTGGTCATTTAGTGAAAAAACAGGCTGACAAAATTCTTCCTAAATCTGATGAAAGAAATATTTTAATTACTTCTGCCTTACCTTATGTTAACAATGTTCCTCATTTGGGTAACATTATTGGGTCGGTTTTGTCTGCTGATATTTACAGTCGTTATGCTAAGAATAGAAACTACAATACTTTGTTTATTTGTGGTACTGATGAATATGGTACTGCCACTGAGACTAAAGCCTTGGAAGAAAAAGTCACTCCACAACAATTATGTGACAAATACCATGCTATTCATAAAGAAGTCTATGATTGGTTTGATATTGGATTTGACTATTTCGGAAGAACCACAACCTCCTTGCAAACTGAAATTGCTCAAGATATATTTTTGAAATTGCACAACAAAGGATATTTGGAAGAAAAAACTACTGAACAATTGTATTGTGAACACCATAAATCTTTCCTTGCTGATAGATTTGTTGAAGGTACTTGTCCAAAATGTGATTATGAAGATGCCAGAGGGGATCAATGTGATAAATGTGGTAACTTATTGGACCCATTGGAATTGATTAATCCACGTTGTAAAGTTGATGGCAATACCCCTGTTGTCAAAGAGTCTACTCATATTTACCTTAAATTGAATGACTTAGAAGAGCCATTGAAGGAATGGGTTCTTGATTCATCGGCAAAAGGTGCTTGGTCAAGAAACTCTAAGAACATTACCGACTCTTGGATTAAAAGAGGTTTAGAGCCAAGATGTATTACCAGAGACTTAATCTGGGGTACACCAGTTCCATTAAAGGGATACGACAACAAGGTTTTATATGTATGGTTTGATGCCACTATTGGTTATGTTTCCATAACTGCTAATTATTTCAAAGATTCAAACACCGATGATTATCTCAAATGGTGGAAAAACCCAGAAAACGTTGATTTGTACCAATTTATGGGTAAAGATAATGTTCCATTCCACACTGTTGTTTTCCCAGCTTCTCAAATTGGTACTGGTGATAAATGGACCAAGTTACACCATTTAAGCACTACTGAGTACTTGCAATATGAAAACGGTAAGTTTTCTAAGAGTAGAGGTGTTGGTGTTTTCGGTAACAATGCTAAGGAAACTGGTGTCTCACCTTCTGTTTGGAGATATTATTTGGCCTCAAATAGACCTGAAACTCAAGATGCCCATTTCTCTTGGGACGAATTTGTTGCTAAGAACAATTCCGAATTATTGGCCAATTTGGGTAACTTTGTTAACAGAATTGTTAAATTTGTTATTGCAAAATATAATGGTGTGATTCCAAAATTCGATACTAAGAACATACCAGATTACGACAAGTTTGAAAATGACATCAACTCTTTGTTGGCAAGTTACATTGACAACATGGAAAATGTGAATTTGAGAAAAGGTTTAGAACTTGCCATGGCTATATCTTCCAGAGGCAACCAGTTTTTGCAAGATAACAAGTTAGATAACTCGTTGTATGCTAACCAGCCAGCAAAATCTGATGCTGTTGTTGCTGTTGCCATTAATTTGGTTTATTTGGTTAGTGCTATTATTTACCCTTTTATGCCAGAAACAACAGTTAAAATTGATCAAATTTTGAATGCTCCTGCATTATCAATTACAAACAAATTTGAATTGGTGTTGTTGCCAGGTCACTGTATTGGTAAAGCACAATATTTGTTCACAAGAATTGATGACAAGAAGATTGATGAATGGAGAAAGTTGTATGGTGGGCAACAAAAGAAGTAAAGCTATTTAGAGTATATTGTATACAATAGAAATATGCAGAATTGACAGTATTTTTCACTTTTTTGTGTCACTTTTTGGTACATTACGTAACGTGTGTGTATGTGTTGTGTGTATTTAAAATTTCGTTCCATGAGTCGTGATGATTACGTAATGGAATTAAGACTCAATTATCCTCGGATAGAAATTTTTCTGATGATAACATAAAAAAAAACAAAGGAAATAATTACTTAGAAAAACGACAGATGAGCGGGGAATCAAGTTACAACAGATCATTCTTATATTGACACTTTAATCAAAGGGTCTACTACGTTATTCAAATGATCACCCGACAAGTAACAAACTGACTTCTTGGTGTAGCTCTTATTTGTCAAAGTTAAAGACTCTTTATTAGTGTAATAGTGCAATAGTAGATATTCTATTACAAAGACTTTACAGTATTGTGTAATTACTATTATTGTACTTTAGAAGAATGCCCCGGGATTATTTTTTTTTTTAAGGATTTGATTTGATTTTTCTTCCCTATCTACCCCGAATGGTAAAGATAATAGTAGCACATGGGTGGGATATAGTTTATTATAAATACTGTAAAATGTTATCATTTAAACCGATTACTTTCCTCATCGTTTTTCAGTATTCTACTTTTGATCTATTTTTTTCTTTTTTACTCTTGGGAAAAGGTTTACTTTAATTCTAATTTAAATATCTTTGATTTACTTTATATTTTTTGGGGGGACCAGCTTGTTTTTATCTTTTGATTTTATTTTATTAAACAGAGCTTGTTTGTTGTTTAATTATATCCACACTTTCTTGGTGATTTAAGTTTCGATTTTCATAATCCATCTTCACAAATGTCATACCTCTCTTCTGCATTTAAAGGATTGGTTGCAGGATCAATTATTACTCCAATTGTGACCAAGGTTTTCATTGTCCCACTATATTTTGATTCCCAAATACACAAGGAAATACACTATATCCAACAAGAGATGGAATATGTAGGGTGGCATATTAGACATCTAGAAGAAGAAAAGGGGTTTCAGGAAGAAGAGCTATATCGACCAGCAACATATTATGGTCCAGTTCCATAATGATTATATGCACATATATTGATTATTATTCAGAATCTTCTTACTTATTTATTTATTTACTTACTTACTTATTCATTTGCTTAATGTACGACTTTAATCTTCACTTTTGATCGATGCATCTTCATCGGGCATATCTTTATCAAATACTTCCTCATCTTCAATTTCTTGAAAATCTTCCATATCTATTTTGGTAGCTTCCCAATTACTTAACTTATGTTTGTCTTTCAAATCACCACCAGTCAATACTCTAATCAATCGAAGTTGTTTGGATTTATCCAATTTGTCAAATGAGATATGGTCACGCTTGTATTCTTCAACGTCTGGGCTATGACCAATACTTTGCCCCACTCGAAGAAGAGTCTCTAAACCGGAGGACGAATTCTTAACAAGATCGGTATCAAATTTGAACTTCTCACTTTCAATTAATAATAAAACAGTAGACCCTCCAAATTTGAAGTAACCCAATTCTTCGCCTTTCGAAATCTCGTATCCTGTATCTTTTGTAAGAACAATCGATCCAACCATCATAGCACCAACAGCAATAAAGTATATATTTCCAAAATCTTTTGTTTTGATTGTAACAATGGTCCTGACATTCTCCCCAAATACATCCAATTCCGATCGAATCGCCATTGGGTTAACGGTATAATACTCACCATCAATATGTTTAATACTTTCAATAACTCCATCGACTGGTGAATGGAACCGATGATAATCTTGTGGGGCCAATCGGAAAATACCCAATGTATAGGAAGATACACGCATCAGATGATCATTATGAATCAATTTGGGTATAGTAAACCCTGCACCTTTTATCCACAACTGTGTTGCCTTATCAATTGATTCAAAAACCACCGACCGACAATCTGCCGGACTAGTAACAATTTTGGAATTTTTTTCATCCTCTATTTCTCTAGCACCCGGTTTTAGTTTTCGATAGAAAAAGTCATTAAACGTAGCAAATTGCGATGGGTCATCTATTTCACATTCGTCAAGGTCAAGTTTATGAAACTTAATAAATGAAGCTATATCTGATTTCAGTTGTGGTGCATCAAATTTTTTACCCTGTTTGATTGACATATTTTTCAATAAAATTCTGACTCTTTTAGATCTAGCTTTATCTAAACCCTTATACAATAATCTTATACCCAATCTCACATAAACACTCATTTTTTCTTCTACTATAATTCCTGTCATTCTATCCTGAACCAAAATATTGGCTGAATTCCCACCTAGTTTGTATTTCCCATACGTCAACTTAATCAATGCCTTGGTAAACCATTTTTTCGTAGCCTGAGTAGGTGTAACATACGACGACAGAAGTAATTTACTAACCACACTCCAATCCTTACTAGCACATATAGCAAAATGAGTAATTATGTCTAGATCTTGCTTCTTAGAAACTCTTTTTTCATTACAAATTGGACACTTTTCAAATTCAAATATTTTAACTTTACCACTCTCAACATTTTGATTGACGTAGGTTTCCATTTGATCAATGATTTCATCAAAAGTTAATAAATCACCTCCCCAAGACAGTTTCCCCAAATTGGAATAAAATAATTCCACCAATTCATCACTATTAACACATCCCAATGTATCTAATAAAGAAATTAATTCAATGTAATCGCAACTGTCGCGATTTTCTGGGGTCGAATTACTTTCTTCTAATAAAACTCTCCAAAATTTCTTACGCAATTCTGTATAAGTTTCAAACCTAACTCTAATTTTTAACTTGGGTGCATATTTACCAATATATTTTTGATCATGCAACTGTAAACTTAAAGACATGGCTTTAAATTTCTTCAAATCTAATTGTGTTCCAACAACCTTTTTCCGAGATAAGTATCTTTTACGACTTTGTTTGTTGCTTGGAGTCTCGTTTTCAATAATTTGTACCGAATCATTTTCTGGGAATTCTGTATCCTCAGTTGTAAAACCATTTCCTGTTTGACTAAAACTAGTACTATCGCTGGTATTGACATCAGAACTGTCACCTTCAGTTGGTTTTGCTGTTGCATACTCAGTTAATGTTCTCAACGGCAAAGAAATATGAGCCACATTATCATGAAACGAGAAATGATCTTTATCAAGTACTAAAAACTGAATACTGAAATTACTTTCATGAGGAAGCAATTCAAAAGCTAATCTTTCGTTAAAAACCGGATTCAAAGTATGTCTTTTCCAGCCAGTTCTAAAAGTTTTCTTACCAAAACTAACAACCACAAAGGGATCCATATCAAAAGATGTACGAGTAAAATTTTTGTAAGGTGGTAAATCTTCACACGAGACAATTTCAATAAATACAACACCAAGTACCTGGCGACTTGCCAACTCGAAATTTTCATATTCTTGTTTTGATCTACGAAGTCTCATTTTAGACTTTATTCTTGATTTCTTCAGATCTGACGATGTCTCTTTTTGGTCAAACAAGTTAGCAGACGCATCACTTGCATATCCACCATCTGAAAGAAACGATGCATCTGAAAAGGAACCGGCATCATGGCAATCATCACCAGGAACCGACAATAGACCATTTCCTCCTGGAACATTCAAATGGCTTTTCTTGGATCTCTCTGTCAAAACAGATTCTAGCTCGAATTCATTGACCAATTCATCATCATAAAAACCTTGATCATTGGGATTTATTTTGTTATTCACAGAATAAATTGTTGGTTTAGTCAAACTGGATAACCATTTTTTAAATGCAGACTCAACATCTGAATCTATAGATAATTGCTGGAATTTATCGTTATAGGAGCTGTGGAATCGCTTCTTCTTATTCTTGATTACCAATTCAAAACCAGCTAAAATTGAACCCGTGACAAATGAATGATATTTGGTGTTGGAATTCAAGTGGTACCATTTCAATTCTGTCTTGTCGACAAAATTACCATTATCGACGAAAATATCCTTTACGTTTAATCTCAATTCACCTAAATAGTTTTTGTATCTTGTATGCTTATCCCACACAGAGAATATTAGTAAAGATGAATCGTCTTGGTTCTTTAATGGCATATAAAGCTCGTCATTCCAACTGGGTTGATTGGTATTTAATTTCTTGGAGGTTGATTTGATGGTATTGTTTAATTGGACAACCAAAACTGGATTTATTGATTTGCTGGAAGAATAAGCTTTTTTGGACTCACTGCCAGTTCCTGTAGTATCTTGTGGTACTAAATCTGTAGCACAATTGCAAACAACTTTGAGATACAACTGATTTTTATCGGTTGATTTGTTTACATTAGTCGATTCCAAAGATGACGATGATCCATTGTTGGAATTTAAATAGCCAGAAGATCTCATTGCTGGGTTGAGTTGAATTCTTCTAGATCAGAAAGCAAACAAATACTATATTGAAAAAATATTTAGGAAAAATAAAAACCAGGGTATGTAAAAAGAAAGCAAAAGAAAATTATGAAATCGTTAAGGGATTGAAGAAATATTGAATCCAAATTCAGATACGATTGACTCCCTTAAGAAAAATAACTCACACACACACAGACAGAGACAGGTACTAACCGAATAACTGACTGACTGAATGGCATTTTATTTTATTTCCAATTTATTTTTTTTTTACAATGTTGGTTTTGTGGTGGACCTGAAATTGATCAATTTAATTCTTTATACAGATTTCATTTCATTTCTCCTCCTTTTCCTCCTCTCCCCAACCAAGGCTTAGAGCTAAAAACAATAATGGCGAAGTAAAGACAAAGAGACAAACAATTTGACGAATAAATGGTCCACAAGACAACATACTATAGACAGGGCAAATCTAAAACAATGTACCGAATTGTCCTCCCAAAGTTTTTAGTAAGCATTGCTACACAATTACTAAGAGTTTTGTTCATTTTCTCGGTAACTTTTGCTACAACTCTTTTGTTAGTTTATTGTTGCTATTTTCTCCAAGTTTATTGCAGATCACCAGTTAGTAAATCTACTTGCTACAGGTACATGCTCTATAAAGCAGGAACATGCAATTAACCGTCTACTATAATTTTTTTTTAAAAAAAAACTATTATTAATATTCATTGAGATCGCTATTTCAGTACTCTGATGAACACTCTCACTTCATCAACATCTCTACTACTTGCTTCACACTCAACCTTTTAATGTCAGTATACGTCTGACCAGTACCGACAAACAAAATAGGAACATTTGTTGCCATGACCATATTTATCATTGTACCGACTAAATCACCTACGGTGTCAACTTTGGAAATAATGAAAAAATCCAAAGTTCGTTTATTACCAAAGGCTTTATTAAAGTTTGTGGCTTGTTCAACAGAATCTGTACCTACCAAAGCTTCACCAACCATAATAATCTTGTTAGGATTTGCTGCATCCCCAAATTTCTTCAATGGGGCCATCAACTTGGCATTTGAATGGGTTCTACCAGCCGTATCTATCAAAACTATATCAAACTTGTTCTCCTCTGCGTATTGTACAGCCTGTTTTGCAGTTTGAACCACATGATCCCCACTTCCGTATCCTTTCTCAAAAATGCCAATTCTCGACTTTGTATTTGTTGAAGCCTCATTTAAACGATTCAAATTGTTTACATGGACTTTCAATTGCTCCACAGCACCTGATCTGAAAGTATCACAAGCACAAATTAATACGTTCAAATTGTTTTGTAAAAACCAAAAGGCAAGTTTGGCCAAATTTGTTGACTTACCAACACCGTTAACTCCGACAACGGATATAACGTACGGCCTAGTGTTAAGCTCGGCATTTCTCTTTATATCATGCAACAAGTCTGTAGAAACATTTGGCGTCAATATCTTGGTTAATTCGTCTGTGAGTGCTTGCTTGTAGACCGCCATTGTGACTTTTTTATTTGAAGATAATTTGGTTTTGATTTTGTCAATAATTGTCGTTGCTATCCCCGGAGTGATGTTTTTCGTTATCAATTGTTCACGGAATTTCTTAGAAACCTCATCGACATTGATAGTTCCACCCAAATATGAGCTAATTTTAGAAAAAAAGCCACTGCCCACAGATCCATTAGTTTCATCTACCTGTTCACCTTCATCATCCGACTCATTAAGAATATCGTTCAACTCATTCACAAGCACCAAATCTCGCTCCTTGGTAAATGCTGACTTGTCAATCTTTAATTCCGGTAACGATTCACTACCCACAGCATCCTGATTTCCAGAGTAATCCAACGCCTTCCCGTCATTTGCCTCTACTATTTCCCCATTATCCCATTTTCTCATCTTCTTTGAGTTTGTTGGTTGTTTAGGCTCAATTTTTTTAGGAGTACTGGACCCACTCCTTGCAGGACTAGCAATAGTGGGTTCCTGAACTTTTTCTTGTTGTTTCAACTTCATCAAATTATTGAATTGCAAGTCCACTAATTTTTTCAACTTTTCACCATCAGACTCTGGTTCCAACTTGTTGAAAGTCTTTAAAATCCCTGCTAAAGTTTGCTTAATTTGATCATTATCTATAGTAGTTATGCTGTCAAAATATAGAGCAACATAAATGTTGTCTTTATTGTAACAGTAAAACCGTCTGTTGTTTAATGTCTTTGTGGTGAAATTTAATGATATGGTGGTGTAAGTCTCGTTGACTATTGAAGAAATGAACTCATTGAATGGATGAATCTTGTTATTAAGTTGATATTCCACCTTACCAGATGGCTTGAAAATTATCAATGACTGAGACATTATGGTTAGCACCAAGGGTTCCACTGTGGATTGGTCTCTTATTGTATATGCCAGTGGTGTTCATAATTGAAGAAAAAAAAAAATGTCAGCAATAGACGCAAAAAAAATGATTTCGGTGAATCAGACACGACTTCGAAGGCAAACCAAGAGTTGAAATAGTGGCTCCACGTAGGTATGAATAGTTCACAATTTATAGAGCACTAAAGTGTGCCCAATCTTTAATTGAGACGATAAAACGATGTTCTGTATAATCCCTGATCTAATTATACTTTGACACAGAGCTTCTAGAGTAATCTTGGTGTAAACGACAGGTCGTGCCCATGCAAACTATTTGGCACAAAAGAAAACTTAACTCCAGCAAAGAACAATTTCAAAAAAAAAAATGTAAAAGCTCTTTAACAAATCAAAACACAAATTATTTACATTCAATTGAAGCTTCTTTGCTTTGCTCCTATCTCAATTATTGTACAATTTGAATATAGTTCAAGCTTTCAAATATTAAGACAATATGGCTTATTATCAACAACAAATGGGTAATCCCCAAAACATGCAGTTTTACCAATCAAATTATTCCTATCAACAACCAACTAACGCGCAAGGAACCTCTGGTATGATGGGTTCAATGGATTCCAATTTTGGTTCTAATATAGATGTGAGTGGAGTAATGGGTAATGGGGAATTGACTCCGGGCTTATTAGCAGCATTCGGTACATCAGGTTACCCTGGAGAACCACCATTACTAGAAGAATTGGGCATCAATTTTCAGCACATCAGAAGTAAAACATTAGTTGTGTTAAATCCATTGACTAAAGATATTCCAAGTGATATAATGGCAGATCTGGATCTTGCTGGACCTATATTGTTTGTATTGTTATTTGGTACATTGTTGCTATTAGCAGGGAAAGTTCAGTTTGGTTACATTTATGGGGTTGGATTGTTTGGAATAATAGGTTTACATTATTTATTCAAATTTATGAGCAATGAAACAACTATTGATTTGATCCGATCGGCGTCTGTACTTGGGTATTGCTTGTTGCCATTAGTCTTGATTAGTGTATTGGGAGTTGTCACCAGTTTGGATAACTTGGTTGGATACATTTTGAGTGCTATAGCTGTGATGTGGTGCACATATTCTGCCAGTGGATTTTTCGTGAGCGTTTTGAAATTGCACAATGTCAGGCCATTAATTGCATATCCTTTGTGCATGTTCTACACTGTTTTTGCTTTAATGGCCATATTTGTAGAAAATGTAGAGGAAAAGTAAATAGAATTAGTGTATTATTTTTTTGGTACTTATTACCTTATGGCTTATAGGATAGTGCTTGTATAATTATGTGTAAAAAAAAATAGTACATACAGTGAAAAAAAATATTAACCACCAAAAGTAGCTAGTTCCTATACAACAACAAAGTAGCACAGTCGAACCATTTTAACATATATCTTGATTATTAGACCATGAGATTCAAAATCAGGGGACCTTTAATTCAGCTTAGATATAAATCTACAAAGCCGTTCTATATAACTACACCTATATTTTATGTCAATGCAGCACCACATATAGGTCATTTGTATTCCATGTTGATGGCAGATACAAGAAACAAATGGGAGAAATTAAATCCACTGAAAGAGTCATTTATGTTGACTGGTACAGATGAACATGGTTTGAAAATCCAACTGACGGCGGAAAAGCTTGGGTTGGAACCTAAGGTATTGGTTGATAAAGTATCCCAAAACTTTTCCAAATTGGCAGAACAATTTGATGTTAATTATGACAGATTCATAAGAACCACAGATAATGATCATATTGAGCTAGTTCGTTACTTTTGGAACTTGATGATGGAAAAAGGGTTTATTTACACTGATACTCACAGTGGATGGTATTCCATCAGCGATGAAACATTTTTCCCAGAAACACAAATAGAAGAAGTGGTGAAGAATGGAAAAGCAGTGAAAATATCCAGTGAAACTAAAAATGAGGTTGTATACCAGAAGGAAACTAATTATTTTTTCAAGTTGTCGATGTTCCAAGAACAATTGATTCAATTTTTAAAACAGAATCCTGAATTCATTAAACCAAAACATAGATATCAATTTATTTTGAAAGAACTAGAGGACACTAAGTTACCTGATTTGTCAATCTCAAGACCATCTTCCCGATTGAAATGGAGTATTGAGGTACCTAACGACAGCACTCAAAAGATTTACGTTTGGTTCGATGCGTTGTTAAACTATTTGACGGCCACAAAATTTCCCCACGGTTTTGAGGTTCAAGATTCAAAATTTGTCACTCCTGAAAATAGTATATGGCCAGCCACTCATGTGATAGGAAAAGACATTATCCGTTTCCATTGCATCTATTGGCCAATATTTTTAATGGCAGCTGGTATTGAATTGCCAAAACAAGTGATAGTGCACTCTCATTGGTTGTGTGATGGGTTCAAAATGAGCAAAAGCTTGGGAAATGTGGTTGATCCAATGGAAATTAGTGAGTATTATGGTGTCGACCCAGTGCGGTTTTTCCTTGTTGAAAACTCAAACATCGATGACGATTGTAAATTCAGTGAAGAGTTATTACAAAGATCTAGAGATGCTGTTTTGGGAAAATATTGTAACTTAATTTCACGAATTGGCGGGAAAAACTTTAGCATTGAAGAAGCCGTGAAAAGTTCAGCAAGTGGTGAATTTAATAACATACGTGAAATAATTGAAACCTACACAATTAATAAGGATTCTGTTGAGGGCCTTTTATCTTCTTCAAGCAAATTGACAACAGATTTAAATGATTTATATAATCAGATGGATCATTATTTCACAAATTTTGACTACATTAGAGCTATTCAATGCTGGTGGTCTGTTATTAATCAAGCCAACCAAATCTTCCAGAGTGCAGAGCCATGGACATACGTTAAGTTAATCAACTCTCCTGAGACCCCCGCTGAATTAAAGGAAAAGTACAGAATCCTTAATAACTATTTTGTTTACTTATGTGCTGAGACCACGAGAATATCATCAATTCTCATACAGCCAGTTATGCCTCAGTTGTCAAAGAAAATTCTTGATAGATTAAATGTTTCTGGACGTACATCAGAGTTTACTACATTTGGTGCAGATTTACAATATGGCTCTGGTGCCAATTCCAAGTCACATAAAGTCCCTCTAGAAAAAATTGCTCCAAGAGATATTAAATGATTCAAATTTGTAAATAGTGAATGGACTTTTCTTCTTTCTTAGAATTGTAAATAGATGTAATAGTAACACATAATTAGAGTATATATCCACACTTGGTAAGAAAAACGCGAAAATAAAAACAAGTCGTGTACAGGACAATTACTTTCAGATTCGGATTCTCGAGTCTAGAATTTGGACTCAAGGGCTTTTTTTTTATTAAGAAAATCCTTGTCAACCAAACGAAAAACATATCGTAGATTCTAATCACCACAACATACAAGATTCGATTACATGCCCCAATTGAATTTGGTTGCAAAAAAAAATTAGCTGCATTCTATTTTCCATCATTTTGCTACTTCTTCTCATGTCGTTTGCCTAAAATACCTTTAAAAATTGACCTTTTCATGAACTTTTTAAAAAGTTGACCATTTACAAAAATGGAAGCATTTGTAATTGTAATGTCATTTGATCATGATCAATTAATCTTTGCTTTTTTTTTAAAAAAAAACATCGGGTTAATTGAAACATGAAAGTTGGGCATTAGTTTTTAATCAATTTGCTTATTCAAAAGTTATTGTGGTTGCTGAAATTCGCTCTCTTTTTTCTTCCAATTTGCGTGTGCCACCCAATTTATTACTAACAAAAATCTTCAACAAAGTTATTTCCGCTCTGAAGAAAAACAAATGAAATAGAAAAGTACCCAGCTTGATAGCGTTCCAAGATTTTTTACGATTAAACATCACATCATTAACTAGATACAAACAATCAAACTTTTTAGGAAGTTGTTATATCTATCCAGATCCTGATTGAATAATCCCTTTCATTTTTGTTTTGTCCTGAAGGTTTTCCAAGAGCATACGGCAAAAAAAAACAAGCTAAAAACTACAATCCTTTATATATACTAAAATTGCATCTTTTTCGATTGACTTGCAACTAACTAACAAAAATGGGTAGAAGAGGTAGACAAAGAAGAGTCATTCATGACGAAGACGACGATTTAGATCACACTTACGATAAGTTGCCTTCTAGAAGAGCTACGAAAACAGTTTCTTACAAAGAAACAGATGAAGATGAAGATGTGGTAGAAGAGTTGGGCGGTATCAAAGATGTACCTGATGATGCTGCATTGAACATTAATGAAGTGGAGGCTCCAGATTTAAAAGATGAAGATGCTGTGGGTGGTGTTGAATATGGTGGGAACGGTGAAGATGGTTTCCCTGAGCTGCGAGGACGTAGGGGCCGCAGAAAAAGATCACATATTGAGTCGGATGACGATGAATTTAAAGAAGATCAAGTTGAAGAATCCGAGGACGATGATATTGTTCTATCTGCTGATGATGAGGAATTTGTAGAAAAGAAACGAACTGACAATTTTATTGTGAAAGATGATAACGAATGGGGCAACGATGACGAAGAAGATGATGGCGAATACGGTGTGAAACCGAAAAGACGGAAAACAAGTAGAACTCGAAAGAATAAATCCAACTCAAGTTGGACTGGTTCTAAAAGAGCAACCAGATCTGGTAGAGCTTTAGATGATCCTGACAACACCCTTGCGGATGGTACGGTGGAGTCTGAAGGAGAATTAGATATTCAAAAGGAAATTGCTGAACTATACGACTCCTCCCCTATCCATGAGGACGTTGGACAACCACACAAATTGCGTCAGCGTGCAAAAGTCGACTATACTATTCCTCCGCCAATAACAGCTGATTTTCAATTGGAACATGAATATAGACAGGCAACTCCCACAACTGTTAGAAGCAGAAGAGGAAGAACCGGTGCTCCCAAAAACGAGTTTAGAAAAATCTTGTATCCAACAGCTGGTCCTTTTGGTGGAAGTGATGTGATTTCGTTGTTTGGCAAGAACATTCCACCTGGCGGGATTCCTATTCCCGGTATGACGGGTGCTCCAAATATGACTGCTATAGGTCAAAATTTCAGTGACTCAGATAGTTCAGAGGATGAAATTGCACCAATAAATGGCGTGGCTACAATAAGCAAAAAGCAACCAAAAGATAAAAAACCGAACGTGGGTGGGCCCAAATTGATTACTGGTGGATCCGATGACACCAGTGGTAAGAAAAAGAAAAGCACTCTAAGCGATACAGATCCTTTGGGGGTTGACATGAATATTGATTTTTCGGTAGTTGGTGGTCTTGATAATTATATAAATCAATTGAAAGAAATGGTTGCTTTACCATTATTATATCCCGAATTGTATCAAAACTTTGCCATTACACCACCAAGAGGTGTTCTTTTCCATGGTCCACCGGGTACTGGTAAAACTTTAATGGCACGTGCATTGGCTGCCAGTTGTTCTACATCAGAAAGAAAAATTACATTCTTTATGAGAAAGGGTGCTGATTGTTTGAGTAAATGGGTCGGTGAAGCTGAAAGACAATTGCGATTGTTGTTTGAAGAAGCTAAGAATCAGCAGCCTTCAATCATTTTTTTCGATGAAATTGATGGTTTGGCGCCAGTAAGATCTTCGAAACAAGAGCAAATACATGCAAGTATAGTGTCTACATTGTTAGCTCTAATGGATGGGATGGACAATAGAGGTCAAGTCATAGTGATTGGGGCTACTAACAGACCTGATGCAATTGATCCGGCTTTAAGAAGACCGGGTAGGTTTGATCGTGAGTTTTATTTCCCTTTGCCAGACTTGGGCTCTAGAAAAGAAATTTTGAAAATTCACACAAGAAAATGGAATCCTGAATTACCAGACTTATTTTTGGAAAGGCTTGCTCAATTAACAAAAGGGTATGGAGGGGCAGATTTACGTGCATTATGTACAGAAGCAGCTCTTAATAGTATACAAAGGAAATATCCTCAGATTTACGGTACCAATGAGAAATTGAAGGTAAATCCATCAAAAGTAAAAGTTATTGCAAAGGATTTCATGAAAGCAATTGAGAAAATAGTCCCCTCCAGTGCAAGATCCACATCTTCGGGATCTGCACCTTTGTCAGAGCACTTGAAACCGTTGTTAGAATCTGAATACCAGGAGATCATTGAAAAATTGAATCAGCTCTTGCCAAATACGGTGGGGTTGGATGGCAGGAAGAAGTTTACTGCTCTTGACGAGGCCAAATACCTTGATCCAACAATCAATGATGAAGACGGGGGGTTTGCCAAGCAACAGTTGCTCAAAAATTTAGAAAATTCCAGGATTTGTCGACCACATTTATTGATAAGTGGTAACGAAGGTAATGGACAGCAATATCTTAGTGCTGCTGTGTTAAATCATTTGGAAGGTTTTCAAGTCCAGTCTTTGGATTTAGGAACTATGTTTGGAGAACCAACTAGAACACCAGAGCTGACCATTGTACAAGCATTTATTGAAGCCAGACGACACCAGCCTGCCATTTTATTTATTCCTAATATTGATATTTGGTTTCACGTATTGCCAGATCCAGCAAGGGCCACGTTAACAAGTTTATTACGTGGATTGAAAAGTAACGAAAAAGTGCTTTTGTTGGGGATTTCTGAAACACCAATTGAGGACTTGTCACATGAAATAAAATTGGTGTTTGGGTTTCAAAATGCTACTAATAATGTAATATTACACAATCCACAACGCTCAGCCCGAGCTGAGTTTTTTGAAACCTTAAAAAAAACTCTTTTGATGAAACCTTATGAGTTTGTCAACGATTTGGAAAATAGACCCAAGAGAAAACTAAAGGAATTGAAAGTGGTTCAGAATACTGCTGAGATTTCCAATGATGAATTAAACAAGAAGAAATTAAAAGAGCAAGAATATAAGGATACAAAGTTGAAAAATGTGTTGAAAATAAAACTTGCCGGATTAATGGACTTGTTTAAAGTTAGATATAAAAAGTTTAGGAAACCTATTATAGATGAGAATTTGTTAGCCCATTTGTTTGAACCATCCATTTTGGAAAATAACCCATTCAACAATTACGTGGTTCAGTACGTGAGATCCGAAGACCCAGCACATCAAAATATGATTCAAGAGTTGGCTACCGGGAAATACTACTACAACATGGATTTGGATTTAATTGAAGAGAGATTATGGAATGGATACTACAGTGAGCCAAAGCAATTCTTAAAAGACTTGAAGATGATTGTAAAAGATTGTATTGTTTCAGGAGATAGGGAAAGAATATTGAAAGCTAATGAGATGATGACCAATGCCCAATTTGGTGTGGATGATTTTTCCACGCCGGAATTTTTGCAAGCATGTAAAGAAGTTAGGGAGAGAGATTTATTGAAACAACAAAAACTTTTGGAAGAACATAAGAAATTACAGGAAGAATGGAATAAAAAGCAAGAGGAATTGCAGGCTCAACAACAACAAGCAGCAGAAGAAGAAGTTCCAAACGGTGTATTACCAGTTGCAGAGCTTATGAATGGCACCACTGAGAATGCGAATGAGACTGATTCCAAGGTAGTTGTCGAGAATGAACCAGTTATTGAAAATGAGAAAACTGGAAATAATACGGAAGACATAATAGAAATTGAACAAAATGTAATTCCTAAAGAAGTCAATAGCCCTACTAAACAAGCTGAAGTGGAAATACAAGAGGTTGAAACAAAGATATCTGAAGATAGTAATGGGAAAGATGTTTCCATGTCAGTGGACGACGTGGATGAATCTGAATCCGAATCTGAGGCAGAGGAAGAGCTTAATATTGATTTGACGAAAGAAGTTGAGATTGACTTACAAGAATTAGATTCGATTACAACAGAACTTCTTGACGTAACTGAAGACTACAATGTCGAAAGACTAGAGGTGTGTATGGCCAGACTTATGGATGTCATTTGGAAAGACCGTAATAATTGGAACAAGATTGGTACATTGGAAAACTTGAAACAAACAATCAAATCTCTTGAAACAACTTTATAGAAAACTAATTTATATTAAATAACTTTACAAAAAAAAAAACAAATAATACACGATGCAATTATACGTATTTCAAATCCTATATGCTGGAACTAAAGAACTTGTAGATTTTTATAAACCATAGTTAATCCTCAGCTGAGCCATCTCTTGGTCGATATATCACATTTTGTTCTTCCAATTCAGCAATTATTGAAGGTGGTAATTTCCCATTCACTTTGACAGCATATAATCCAGCTGTAAATGAATCGATTCTTAACCATCGTGCTACCCATGACCCTTTATTATCTTCACCTAATGCTACTAAACCTTCAAAAGATGGTGAAGTACAATCCTGCACTTGTTTATTATCATTATATTGATAATGTAAAAGACTTTCACAGTTGGGACATCCATAATCAATAAAAGATTTCATAGGTTGGATTATTCCACATAGCATACAAGCTCTTTCAGATCTACTTGACATTGTAATGATGAATTAATATTGGATCTTGAATAAATTGTTGTATTGATTGTTGAAAAGAGTTCCAATTTTTTTCTCTCTCTCTTTTTCAGTTTTGTTCTTAGTTTCTTTGTTTGTTGGTTAAGCTTCTGGTCTGATAAAATTCTGGCACCTAAAAAAAAATTAGTCTGGATAAAGAAGGCTAGAAGCTGGGAGTCAAACAACTTGTACAAAACAAGTGAAGTATAAGATAACGATGTTTTCAAATAAATTCAATCGACTAGGGCCGTTAGTTATTCAAAATTCCAGCCACAAGTACCCTGGTGTTAGAAATTTTTCAATAGATCATAATGCAATAATTAACACAATGACTTCATCATTCCAAGCAGTACATGAATTCAGTGGTTTACCTTGGTGGGCACTTATACCATTGACAACTTTTACTTTGAGGTCTGTCTGGACTCTACCTTTGGCAATATTACAAAGAAAACGAATTCAAAAACAAAGTCAATTACGTCCGCTAGTTAGTGCAATGAATCCCATATTGAAATTAAACTTGGCAAGACGAGTTCAACAGGCCAAAAAGAAACTCGAAAATAATTCCAACACCAAAGAAGACATTACTTCAATTCAAGCCAGTTCAACATTGATCAATATGAAATATGAACAAATTTTATTATTGAGTGCAAAAGAGGCTCGAAAACGACAGAAAGAATTATTTGCTAAGAATGGTGTACAACTTTGGAAAAATTTTATTCTACCTGCATTTCAAGTCCCATTATGGATAATGATGTCAATAACCATGAGAGATTTAAGTGGATGGTCATCTTGGGATAATACTCATAATAAAGCATTGGATCCGAGTTTATATGAAGAAGGTATACTTTGGTTTCAAGATTTATCAATTGCCGATCCCATGCATGTTTTCCCAGTGATTTTAGGTATTACGGCATTATGCAATATAGAATGGACTTTAAAGACATTAGAACTACTGCGGTTGACTAAGAAATTGAAGTTTCGTCCAACTTTGACAGATGCGTTTGGAAATTTAACTAAAATGTCGATTGTATTTATGATGGCAATATCTTTACATGCTCCTGCTGCGTTGACTATATATTGGATAAGTTCTCAGCTTTATTCTTTATTGCAAAATGTCATGATGGATTTGATGTTGCCAATTAGTTTTACACCAAAGAAGAGAATCAATTATGCCAAAATAAAAAACGACAATGCAGTAAATGTTATTAATTGACCTTGTATATAATCTGTGTTGACAAGTTAATGCGTGTATATATTTGTATATATAAAAACAACAATGCATAACTCCTGGTTTTCAATTGGTGAAATACTTTTTTTTCAATAGCTAGCTTCCTTTCTTCCCTCTCTTCAATTCACTGTGGTTTAGGAAAAGTATCTGTTTTGGCAAATACAACATATCCCTCCTTAAGAGTACTAAGGTATGCCCTTATTCTTCCCTTTGATATTAAATACCCCAAAATACACTCAGTTTCACTCTTACTGATAGCATATAAATGGTCTCCAGCAAAATTGAAATCACATTCATAGTCTTTATTGAAAGTTGAGTACTCTAATGCTAATTGGAATGCACTAATAGGAACCAAGTGTTTTGATTTTGAATCAGAGTTCAATTCCATAATCAAACGATACGTTTTTTTAATCAACTGCAAATGTACCAAAGGCCTCAACATTTCTATTAGAACATATAAATGTTTTTTCAATAATATGATTTGAAACTTCTCTGAAGATTGATTGAACCTGGCAATGTTACCTTCCAATATAGCTTTCAAAAAGTTGTCACGATATAAAGATCTTAAAACCGGGTATTTTAACCAGATCTTTTTCAGTGGGAATTGGCCATGATTATGTAACTTTAAGGGGATTAACACTAACAAAATTTGACCAAGTTGATTACTTTTTAAATCTTGATAGTCATCCATTAATTTCATTGCATGCTCGAGATTCTCTTCACTCTCAATATAATCACCATCATCTAATGCCATCAAAGCTTGGTAATATAAATAAATAACACCATATTTTTTGGTTTTCACTGTACTATCAAGTGCTGGCAATCTATTACTGATATTTTTCACAGCTTTAATAACTGATTTAGCCAAATCCAATTTACCCAACTTAAAGCAATATTTCACAAAATTTGCTAAAAAATAATAGACATCATTTCGTTTAGTCAATTCCGAATCTAAATTTTTATCTCCAAGAGACAATTGACAAGTTTTTCTGAAGGTTATTACTAAAGATTCCAAACAACTCTTTTGAGATTGTGTAGTCCCACCAAAAGCATCGGCATCATCCTCAATAAATGAGTCCAAGTCTTCTGGGTTTCTGCTTTCTTTGGTTTTATAAATGGCGACTAATTCACTAAGACTTTTGATTAATGGACGATTTATCCAATTGGTTAGAAAATCACTGGCCATTATCAAATTTAAAATCAACTGGTTTAGTACATCGAATGCCTTATCGAGTGATTTTTCATTATAAACTGCTTTCATTAATTGAATATGACATTTTAAAACCGGTCTAAACTTTTCTGGAATATGAAACAAATCAACATCATTTGGTTCTGGGAACTCTTTACGAGTATTAGCTATTGTAATTGTAGGACTGATAGTTATACATTTTATAAAATCACTGGGGTTTTCTTCTTTTAATGCAGTCCCAAACTCGTGTATATAGTTGACCAATTCACTCATTATAACGAATAGATGATTAGTGTGGTAAGATGAGTTTGAATACTCAGTGTTAATGTGAAGGATTTTTTTTTCTACTTTGCGTTTTCTTGTCATCAAACTACAGACGCATACACTTGAATGAAAGAACAAAGGTAATTTCAAGCCAACAGAATTGAAGTGTTCATTGGTGCCCAATAATGAGGTTCGAAGATTTATGCAAGTATGATGATCAAGTTATGATATGTTAGAATTGGTGGTTTTGTATAGTTAAATAATTAATTGACTACTTACTGTAGTTTTGTAGTATAGTAGAAGGTGTAAAGAAAACTTTGGCGCTGTTACAGCCGAGTAAATCTTAAGAGATAAATAGACCTAATACTGGAGTTGTTAGATATTAAAAGATTATACTTGCAGTGGTTGTTAAACAATCTGATTTGATAAGCTCAAGTATCGTAAAACAAATGTTAAATAAAAATTTGGTTGCAAGAATATACCAAAAAATAAACAAAATTAAATATTTTTCAATTTGCATAATAAAATTATACCTCAATGACAATTACAACCAAGGACGGTTGGTGAATTTAGAATTGAACATAACTGGGTAGATAGTAGTTTACATAATTATCAGTTTCAGCAGCTACAACTACATATGAATTGAATCATAAATTGTGTGTGGGTTGTTTGGGTTGCATACTATGATGGTGTTATGAAGTAGCAATTGAATATTAATTTGAATGAGGCGACCCATAAATAAAAAAAGAAACTTAAAAAAAAATGAAAAGGAATTGTCCGACACAAAAGCCAAATTAGGAAAGTGGTACTTTAAGATAAAACAACACCACCAACAAATTTAAAACGATAGAAAGAAAGAAAGAAACAAAATCCGCCTACGTAATCAATCTCACACCGCCGACAGACACTACAACAAAATTTATCTCTAAGCGTGAATATCAACTTTGTTTAACAATCTACTACCACCACCCAAAGTCAAAGTCAAATTCCAAACCTTTTTATTCAACTTTATTTCTTTTTATCTTTTTATTAGTTAAAAACTACTTTCACTTACTACCAATTTGAGTGTCTTGTGTTTAATACATATTATTTGCAAACCAATTTTTTGATAATAGTGTGTTCTGTAATTGATTTTATTAGTAGGAAATTTAGATTTGTTTGTAATTTTGTCTTGACACTCCAAAAATATTGATTGATTTCTTGAAGTTAAAGCACGTCATTGGCCATCGTTGTTCTGGTCAGTATCAACTGACAATACTTTGCAAAAAACTTCTGAACATATTTTAGTTTAAAATAGATTTTGATATTGGGAGAGTTCTTCTAATTACACACATTCCATAAACAAAGAAACACAACACAACACATTCTCATTCTCATTCTCATTTTCTTTTTTGATTCTTGATTTTTTTTTTGGGAAAAAGAAAACATACACAAAAACATACAATACTTGAACGACATAAAATAAGAAAAGAAAAAAAAGAAAGAGTTCAAAGAGTTTTTGATTTTCTCTCCTTATTTGCCAACGTTTCAAAGTACTTTCACAACAACAACAACTCCCCCATCAAACTCAAGATTATTCATAACTCTTTTTTCTTTGATTTATATCATCAATGAGTTCACCTACCAGTCTAGACGACTTGTCTAACATGCCTGAGACAGGAAACACAATTAAGACACTACACGAGTTGAAACAAGAATCGTCACCAGATAGCAACAACGAAATGAATATCGATGGTGAAATGAGCAACGACAACAGTAACCATAGCAATAGCAACCACAAAATGCACACATATGATGGTGATTTTGTTATGGATAATGAATATAATGATTACGAAGAGTTAAGAAAGTCCCTAGTCAACAAAAGAAGGTTATCAAGCATTAAACGCCCTCACGGTCCATTTTTGGATCACAACAACCAAATCGATAAGCGTTCTCTTTTGAGATTACCAACAGAAATATTATTACAAATATTTCACTATTTAGAGAGAAGAGACTGGTATTCTTTATTAACAACATGCTCCGAAATCGCTGATTTGATCATTGAAATGTTATGGTTCCGTCCTCATATGCAGAATGATTCTGCATTCAAGAAGATAAAAGAAGTTATGGAAATAAACAAATCAGTTACTCATTGGGATTATCGCCAATTTATCAAGAGATTGAATTTGTCATTTATGACCAAATTAGTAGATGACGAGTTGCTAAGTTTGTTTATAGGATGTCCTAGATTAGAAAGGTTGACTTTAGTCAATTGTGCTAAGCTTACGCGGTATCCCATCACTCAAGTATTAAATGGCTGTGAAAGGTTACAGTCGATTGATTTAACTGGTGTGACTGATATACATGATGATATTATTAATGCATTGGCCAACAACTGTCCGCGATTGCAAGGATTATACGCCCCGGGCTGTGGCAACGTTTCCGAAGAAGCTATAATAAAGCTATTGAGATCATGTCCAATGCTTAAACGTGTCAAATTTAATTCAAGCACTAATATTACCGATGAAAGTATATTGGTAATGTATGAGAATTGTAAATCATTAGTTGAAATTGATTTACATGGGTGTGAAAATGTCACCGACAAGTATTTGAAAAGCATATTTTTAGACTTGACACAACTAAGGGAGTTTAGAATTAGTAATGCCCCAGGAATCACCGACAAATTATTTGAATCTATTCCAGAAGGACACATTTTGGAAAAATTGAGAATCATTGATATAACGGGTTGCAATGCCATTACTGATAGATTGGTAGAAAAGCTTGTTTCCTGTGCTCCAAGATTGAGAAATGTCGTCTTGTCGAAATGTATGCAGATAACAGATGCATCGTTAAGGGCATTGAGTCAATTGGGAAGAAGTTTGCATTATATCCATTTGGGCCATTGTGGGTTGATTACTGATTACGGAGTAGCAGCTTTAGTGAGATACTGCCATAGAATACAATACATTGATTTAGCATGCTGTTCACAGTTGACAGATTGGACACTAGTTGAATTAGCAAACTTGCCGAAATTGCGGAGAATCGGATTGGTCAAATGTTCCATGATTACAGATTCGGGAATTTTAGAGCTAGTTAGACGTCGTGGTGAACAGGATTGTCTTGAAAGGGTACATCTTTCATACTGTACGAACCTTACTATTGGACCAATTTATTTGCTATTGAAAAATTGTCCAAAATTAACACATTTGTCACTTACTGGTATATCTTCATTTTTAAGAAGAGAAATAACACAGTATTGTCGTGAACCACCTTCAGATTTTAACGAACATCAGAAATCTTTGTTTTGTGTTTTCAGTGGGCACGGTGTCAACCAATTGCGTAATTATTTGAATCAAGTTGTTGAAGAAAGAACATATCAAATTGACCAAGGAGATATTCACACTTTGTTCAATGAACGTAGAAGGAGATTTTTGAATGGAGATATTGATATGGATGAAGAAGAAATGAATATTTGGGAACGAAGACGTGGATTAGGTGTCACTGCAGATTTAGGGCATCCTGATATGGCAGAAATAAATCGTGAAATATTCAGAGAGCTTAACGAAGGTAACATGGGTCCCGATGAAATGAGAGAGCACTTCCAAAGACTAATCAGGAATCACCACCAACAGAGATTACTAGAGCATCAAAATAGATTGAATCAACAATTGGTGCAGCAACGCCAACAACAGCAACAGCAAGAACCACAGCTAGAGCAAGAAAATTTACAAAATCGTGGTCAAATTGAAACCCAAGCTCCAGATCAACTTCCAAATGAAGGCCAGTTGCGATTACAACCACCTCTACAACAACAAAGAGCACAGAATACTATTATTAATAACCCACAGAATGCACCCCAAATAGAACAGCCAGCAGTATTTCCGAATGGAGAAAACCAAACACTACCTTTAGTTCTAAATGAAGACGAAGATGTCGATATGGAACCGGTCGATTTATTTCCTAGAAATACTTGAGTGATAACAATTGCTGATTGAATATATTCTAAGGTTAGAATTGAAACTTTGCTAGCAGTTTTTTATTGTCTTTTCTCTTCTTTTGGTTTATTTAGTTTTTTTTTTCAATTTTGTATAAGAAGTTATAGTTTCTAGTTTACTTTATTTATAATACACATGTGGCTACAGTGGAGACAGTTTACAATTTTTAGACATAGTACAGATCTAAAATGGTTTTAGTTGATTTGACATTTAGGGCTGTAGCCCTAAAACAATTTTTATACACGTGACTGGTTTATTTGATTCACTTGCACCTCGCACATTAAGCAATTTTGTTTTTTTGTTAGTAATGACGAGTGCGAAGGTGCTATACTTTACTAGAGCCTGCATATTGAAACACTTTCTACAGCTCTCGCTGACTCTGCCAATACTGAAAAAAAAAGTTCTGTTAATTTTTTACAAACTCTTTTTTGAAATACATTATTAACTACATAACTAACAGAAAATGTATGTGACAGATACGGTAGTCAAAGTGTGTGAAAAATGAGTTTGGATGAATAGAAAGCATCAGATATAGATGAATCAAGAGATAAGAGGAGTCATAGATTAAGGAATGGAAGTATCAATTTTGAAATTAAGGAAATGAAAAAATGACCTAACAAAAGAGTGTCAAGAGTTCATCAATAAACAGGCCAGATTCATATAAAACAAGAGACGTCATTTACAACTATCTACAAATCTATTGAACAAAAACACGTAACATGTAATTTTGGCATTTTATCAAATTGTCAAGGTCCATAACAACTCAATTTTCAACTCACACTAGACTTTGGGTAATAAACACAGTTATACTAACTTATTATTTTTTTTTTTTGAATAGGACTAAAAGAACAAAGAAGGTAGGAATCACCGGTAAATTTGGTGTCAGATATGGTTCATCATTGAGAAGACAAACCAAGAAATTGGAAGTTCAACAACATGCCAAATACGATTGTTCATTCTGTGGTAAAAGAACTGTTCAAAGAGGTGCTACTGGTATCTGGAACTGTAAATCTTGTAAGAAAACCGTTGCTGGTGGTGCTTACACTGTTTCTACTGCTGCTGCCGCTACTGTCAGATCTACCATTCGTCGTTTGAGAGAATTAGCTGAAGCTTAAGTTCATAAAAACAAAAGAAGCTTTGAGAAATATTTATACATATATTATCATTTCATGTATTTTTAGTTTTGGTTAATTATCGAATTTTTTTTACTTTTTTTATTTACAAAAAAAAGAAATATAAAAAGTAAAGCATGTTTAATGTGAAATTAGGGTGAGAATATGTTTAATGTAGTACTAAATTGAGGCAATGAAGACCACCATTGGCCATGTTTTAAGTATACGAATTGCCACTTGTAATCTCATTTCTCTTGCTGAGATTGACATGATTCTTAATTTTTTGATTTTTTTTTGTCGTTGCGGTAGATAAATCATGAACTCAAGAAAGTCTCTTGCCCCAAAACAACGAAAACCGTTCATCAAACACAATTATACACAGTCATGTCAGATCCAATATTGCAGTTTGAGTTTCCGAAGATCTACTCATTTCCACCATTTTACACACAGCAGCCCAACACCACTGTCTTGAACCAACAACTAGACTCATGGGTATCAATAATATTACACTATTGCGAGTACTATAGAATCACGTCATTATCAATTGAAGGAATACCCAAACACTCACAATTAGAGGTTCCACTTTCACTGCTTTCTTCTATATTCATCAATAAAACCATAAATCGTCAAGTCAATTCAGATTTCCAAAAACTAATAGTAAAACATCTAATTCATAACAAAAAAGCAGAATTCATTAATCCCAAAAAACCAGAGTTGGGTGTATATATATATTGGAGATCACTAGTCGATTGGGGTGACTTATTATATCAATATGTCGACGACACGGGTCAAAAGGGGACAGTTTTGACAATTTACGAACTTACAAAAAGTGAAGAAACCACTGTGCCACAAGATCTCCACAATTTGGATGAAACTTTTCTAGTGAAAATCATCAAAGATTATTTGATAAAACAAGGGAAAGCACAGTTGTTGATAGACGAGAATAACGAGATTGGTGGTGTGAAAATTGTATAGAAATTGGCATTCATAAATTACTAACTATATTTCTTGATAATTGTTGTAGTGTTGGCCGTTGCTTTCTTTAGTTCATGGTTTTAATGAATGAAGAAAGACAGACAAGTCATTACGACTTCAGAGGCAAATATTGATGTTTACGCTAGTCAAAGGTACCTCTTGAGCAATGTTTTTATTTTTATACTTTTATTTTGGATTAACTCCTTCTAAAGTACTCAAGATGGTGTATAATCTAGCCAACACATATATAAAGCCAGTACACCATATTTCCCATTTCGGAAGTCTACAAAAATCGTAAAATTTTTTCTCTGATACTTCACGCATCATCTCTGTCTAGTACAGAGTTGCGCGTAGAGACAATCTCATCGATTTCCTCAATTTTTTTTTTCTTTTTCATGAAAATGTTTCTCTTGCTTCTTTCCTTTCTCTTCTCTTTTGTTTCTTCCCGCTTAAATCATCACATTTAGGAGGGCATAGTTTGTATATATAACCATCAATCCTACTTTAATAATACCGTTTGTTTATTCACGTTAGTTTATTCCATTAATTGGGTTTGATTTTTTGTGTTTTTTTATCATTTTTTTTTAAATTATAGTTGACGGACGTGTTTACATTATATTTTTTTGTATCAACGAATCAACAATAACAACAATAAGTACTTTTTAATTCCCTCCATCTCTCTATTAGCAAGTAATCATGAAATACGTCGTTGTCTCAGGTGGTGTTATTTCCGGTATTGGTAAAGGTGTTTTAGCTTCTTCAACTGGGTTGTTATTCAAAACTTTAGGGTTGAGAGTTACTTCAATCAAAATTGACCCTTATATGAACATCGATGCTGGTACCATGTCTCCATTAGAACATGGGGAATGTTTTGTTTTAGATGATGGTGGTGAAGTTGATTTGGATTTGGGTAATTATGAACGTTATTTAAACATTACCTTGACAAGAAACCACAACATTACCACTGGTAAAATCTATTCGCATGTTATTGAAAAGGAAAGAAATGGTGATTACTTGGGTAAAACCGTTCAAGTAGTCCCTCATATCACCAATGCAATTCAAGATTGGATTGAAAGAGTGGCACGTATCCCTGTTGATGATACTGGATTGGAACCAGAAGTTTGTATTGTTGAACTTGGTGGTACCGTCGGTGACATTGAAAGTGCTCCTTTTGTTGAAGCATTGAGACAATTCCAATTCAGAGTAGGTAACGAAAATTTTGCATTAATCCATGTTTCTTTGGTTCCTGTCATTCACGGTGAACAAAAGACAAAACCAACACAAGCAGCAATCAAAGATTTGAGATCATTGGGGTTGACTCCAGATATGATTGCTTGTAGATGTCAAGAAGAATTGGAACATGCTACAATCGAGAAGATAGGTATGTTCTGTCATGTTGGTCCAGAACAAGTTATTGCCGTTCATGATGTCAACTCAACTTATCATGTCCCATTATTATTGAAACAACAAAAAGTCATGAATTACTTAACTAAGAGATTAGCAATTGGTGAAATTGACAAACAATCTTTGGCTAAGGGTGAGGCATTGTTGAGCAAATGGAGACATTTAACAAGTAGCCATGACAAGTCTTTTGAAACTGTCACTATTGCATTAGTTGGAAAGTATACTCATTTACACGATTCATACTTATCAGTTATCAAGTCGTTAGAACACGCCTCCATGAGATGTAACAGAAGATTGAAAATCGAATGGGTCGAATCTTCCGACTTGGAAGAAGACACCAAAAAGGAAAACTTATCCAAGTACCACAAGGCATGGCACTTTGTTTGTCAAGCAGATGGTATTTTAGTACCTGGTGGATTTGGTTCAAGAGGTATTGAAGGTATGGTTGCTGCTGCCAAATACGCAAGAGAAAACAATGTTCCTTATTTGGGTGTTTGTTTAGGTTTACAAATTGCCGTTATTGAGTTTGTCAGAAGTGTATTAGGTGTTTCCCATTCTACTTCCATGGAATTTGATAGTAATATTGAAGAAAAAGATGCTTCCGTAGTCTACATGCCAGATGTTGACCAAGTCAAATTAGGAGGAACTATGAGATTGGGAATCCATCAAACCAAATTCGTCCAAGACTCAGAATGGTCCAACTTGAGAAAATTATATGGTGGCGCTGATGCAGTTTACGAAAGACACAGACATAGATACGAAGTGAACCCTCTATTGATTGATGATATTGAAAAACGAGGCTTAAAATTCATTGGTAAAGATGAAACTGGGAAGAGAATGGAGATGATCGAATTAAAAGATCATAAATTTTTTGTTGGGACTCAATATCATCCAGAATACTTGTCGAAAGTATTGGATCCATCACGACCATTCCTTGGTTTGGTTGCTGCTGCTGCCGGTATATTAGAAGATGTCTTGTCTAGAGACGACTTAAACTACAAAGGGGAATTTTAGATTAGTAAGTGATTTCCTTTTGGCTGTTTTTTTTTATTGATTTTATTCCTTAATTGTCATGTGTATATAAGGTAGTAATGTTAGAGGTTGTATAGAGAACTAAATAAAAGTATGTTCATAACCAAACAATGTAATTGTTGTTGCTTAGCAAGTCTCCATAGGATTATAGAGTAATTTCAATTTTACATTCCTCATTAACAAAGTTTGTACGGTAACGTTTTGATGCAAAACATACACAAACAGAATAGCTTGAATAACACGTGTAGGTTTTAACATTATAAACTTTTGCAATAATTCTTTCGAGTTTGCCGTTCGTGATGTTTCGGCAACGGTGACCAATTTCAATCAAATACATTGAATAGTATATTAACTTATGGATATGATTACTGTACAGTAAGCTACAACCTGTTTGATTTGTTATGGTTCCCATGTCATAATGGCAATGAAGCCCTTACACCAAGGAGGGAAACATTCTAAGGGAAAACAATTTGTGCTACCAGTAATTAAGCATCCAATTACAAGGTGTGTATACAGTTGCTAAAGCTGCATGACCCAACATTGCACCAATATGCAGCAGCCAATCACTGTTCAAGAAAAGTTGGGCGATAAGGAACTTAGTTTTAGTTTAATAGGGAGTAAAGTATTCAATGGGCAAGAATAAGCTTCCTTTAAAACAATGGAGTAAATGCAAAACTCTTGGTGATTTGCACTCAAGAGTTCTCTTTGTGTTTTTGGCTTATTTTTTTATGCTTTGTTTCTTTAGTTGAAAATATTGAATTGGAAGAAATGCTTAAAAATATTGTTATGTCAACGGTAAAGCTAAAGCCCATTTCAGCCAACAGTAGATCGGTAATTCTATACCTGCCGGAACACAGAATTGGTTCCAAGAAACTTTTTTCTGCGTAGGGGGGAAGGGGAGGGGGCGAACCCAAATACGTGCGGCAAATATGGGAGCAACAGTATTAATTTCTTTGGCTGAGCCATTTTTGCTAGCATATTGTTATATGCAGTCTATCAGGCTCCTATATTTTTTTTGCTGCATTAAGATCAAAGGCCCAACACCAAAATCTACTGATCTTTTTTCTTTTTGGTTTTAGATCATTCAGAAAACTATAAATACGTCCAATATTTTCCCCAACTTCTGAAGTTTTTTGTTTTTCTTTACTTTCTACATTATTCACATCAGAATATCAATTATCATAAATCAAAATAATATCATCAACAATGTCTAAATTCGAATTAGTTAACTACGCATCTGGCTGCTCTTGTGGTGCTGACTGCAAATGTGCTTCCGAAACTGAATGCAAATGTGCTTCCAAAAAATAAATGTCCATGCTGTTGCTTTATGGCTGACATATGATGGAATAACATGAAGCACTTCCAATTAATGAAACCTAGCGCTTGATTATTTTTTTTTTACTTTATCTTTTTATTAGCTATTGATTATTTTTTTATATTTTTTATATTTTTATAGCTAGGCTAAGAATATATTTACTATTTTCATCTACAAGTATTTATTCAATTCTGTAACATTTTTTTTATATTGAAATATTCAATTCCTTTAATTTACGATCAATTATAGGTTTCAACTTTTCATTATAGTTTAAATAATCCTTGATTTCTTTACTGCTTTCACTGATCTTTTTTAATTTATCATTGAAGGGTAAACTCACAATTGTTTTCAAACCAACCCAATTCTTCTCATACTTGTCATTAATTTCAAGTGAGTACAAATAGTTGTCTCTAGAATTGATCAAAATCTTCATCAACTCAAACAATTTATCTTTTTTGTCAGTTTTCAAATTGCCTTCATTCTGCAAAAACAAATAATAGTATAATAAGCCAATCTTGTAAAAAATAGGATAAGCTAAAGGATTCTGCAACACTACTTCCTTTAAGCAATATATAGACTTGTCGTAATTACCCAATTTTTGATACTGTTCAGACAACTCGGCCCATGCAATTAAATCACTGGGTTGTAAATTCAAATAATATATCAAATTATTTATGTATTTGGTGGGGTTCTTGTCATGTCTGCTTAATGTTGTTAAACGTCTCAGTAGTCTAAGTTCATCGGGGTCTTCACTCAACAATTTGGATGCCGTTTCGATTTCACCTTTCAGTTCAACATATACACTTTGTAAGATTTTAATTCTTTGCGATCTCCCCTTATTCTTGTTGCTATCCTTGAAATCAAATTGATCACATATCTTGTCTAACACATTTTTGGCTTCAATATCGTGTAATGTCAAAATTGATAAATAAAATTGGAGTTCGTATAGATTAAACAATTCAATTGAGTCTAGTAAAGAATCTTGGTTTAAGATCAAAAAATCTTGTAATTCTTCGTAATGGGCATGTAATTGTTCTGGAGTAAATGTGGCATATTTTCCAGTTGAGGCAATTTGCAACAACTTTTTCTTAACTAATATTGGATCTGACGACATTGGGTTGAGGGGGTGGTATACTGTTGTCAACGTTTGATTTGAATGATGTATTTCCAACACATTTTTTAGGTGTGCATTTTTTTCTGCCCTTTGAATTGGTTCAATTTTTTTTCTCGCGAAATTGGTTCTGTCGGCTGTGAAATAGACCGAGAAAGGAAGAAAAACCACAACAAAAATGTAAATATGGCACGTCCATAAAGTCACCTTCAAAAGCAAAGTCATAGGAATCATGTCCGACGAATTAGGAAAAGTTTGTGACGAAATTTTAGATGAAACACTTTTGAAATTTCATAAATATGGTATACCTAAAGTTAAATCCAGCTCCCAACAGTCTGCTTCGAATGTAAAGCAGTTGGAGCATAAATATTATCATTTGTACAAAAAATTGAACCACAAGCTAAACCATCTACTATATTTGAACAAACTTCAAGAGCTAAATCAGAAGTCCAATCAGACTGAATTGGATACTCGGTTGAAAGCAATTAAAGACCAAATGGGTATAGAATCAAATCAAGAGTTGTTAGATTTTTTAAAGTTACAGAATAATGAGATTAAAACCGAAAAATTATTATTACAGTATTTGTTAATGATAGAACCAATACTAAAATCCACCCATCAATCTGATTTAAATCAATCTGAACAGCGAATACTGAACATGCTAAATGAGCTTTACAATTATGACGAAAATGATACCGGCTTGGTTTTTCAAAAGATAGCTAACAGTAAAAATCAAAATGACTTGCAATCAGGAAATTATAATTTGATTAAAAATGTAGTCAAACCAATAGTTGACGGTCTAGGCGAGTTAAACAAAACACTTATGACATTAAATAAAGAATATGTTAGCAAGAAACAAGCTCAAGTGGAAAACGACCCTGAGGAAGGTGCCAAGCGGAAACAGTATTATGAGCTTGTCAGGAAATGGAGAGAACTTGAGAATATGGTAACTGAAATCCCGGTATTGATATCGGACCTACCTATCAATTGGTATGATTATCCAACGTTACTACAAATAATGCAAGAAGTAGACGAAATTCAAATAAAGTTGAATACATACCAGCTGATAATTAATGAGGACACGATATCTGCATACAGTACAACAGAACTCCTAGCTTTAGAATTTCCATGTTGAATCTGTAGTTTCATTTTTGTTATTTTGTATGATGGTATATATATATACAAGTGTACTTACAAGATATGTGCTTCTCTATATTTGGAACAATCTCTTATTTACAACGTCCCAATTAATGTGATCCCATAACTTATTCAAATAATCAGATTTACCAGTTACACCATAGTCTGGAATATACATATAGTCCCAGTAGTTTATGGCTAATATTGGTAAAGTATAATCTTTTTCGTTGTTTAATGCTCTGGATTTCAAATTCTCTAAATAGCTAAAGTTTCCTTCATCTATTCCACCATTTAAGTCTAATAATTGTTGCTTAGCATAATAATATGGAGTACCGTCATTGTGACAATTGATGAATTTCAAATTTTTGTCTTCTGTTTCCACCAAAAATATCCAACCTTGGCCATATGTATTTTCTGCCATCGTCAACAACTTATTTCTTAATTGATCAAGATCCAAAATGTCTTCATGCATTAACTTTTCCATAAGAAATCTCGATGGTTTGGTTTTCGATGCATTTTCTTTAGTGTCTAATTGTTGGAAAAAGAAATGATTATTGTGAGCCATCGATGCATAATGGAAAACATGTTGTTGTGTAGTTTGCTTGGCTGTGTGCAACAATGTTTGATATGGTGTTTTATATTCCAGTGATGTTCCATTTGTCAATAAAGTTAAATTAGTTAATAAATAGTTTTGATAATCGGTCCATGCCAAGTTATAACCTTTTGGAGACAAAAAACCTGGTATTCCTTCTTGAGTCCATGTTTCATGAGATTCCAATTTGGGCACTTGATGCAAAAATCTTGCTACTCTTGTGAATCTAGTTGAAGATGCAAATACACCTCGACTTATAGAATTGAACATGATTAGTTGTGGTGGATCTAAATTACTTGAAAGTTAGGCTGAAAACGAAAAAAAAAAAAATTTTCTTTTGGTGGAACTTCTTTTACTGAGTTGGTTAGGGTCAAAAAATGCGTTTCGTGCAATGTAAATCAAAACTCTACAAAACTCCTGCAACCTGTTGACACACCTTTTCATTGATAAACGGTCAGCAAATGTAATTCAATTTTCTATATATACTGTACAATATCTAAGTTTCGGTATTTACAACAATTGTTTCGATTTCCTTATTGAGAACAGGTATGTTCTGACTGACCCAATTTGAATCCCTAAATAGTTTCTTTGGATCTTTGTTATTTTTCACTTTAACCAAACTCATAACTTTATCATACTCTTGCTCTTGTACCTTGTATTCTCTGATAAGTGTATTAGTTTCAAAATCAATGTAACATCTTGTATCTCTAACTCTGAATATAACATCATCGATTCGGAGGAAAAATCGACACAACAATAACAAACAAGTGGGCATAACTCTGATTTTATAACTCAATATCGATATCCCATTGTCAGCTAATTCATCTTCAAATAAAATTGCTTCATCGAAAAATAAAATAGGATCAGGTTTTGTCAACTTATCAATTGGGATCTCATGCAATGTCGAAGATTTCAAATCAAGATTTTGTAATGTACCTTTATAATTTGTCGAATACGTCCAATCATATGGTTTCAACCCATCTAGATTCTCTGTGAATTCTGAAAGATCTTTTTTGAGTGATTGTTCCTGTTTTAAACTTGCATGTTTCGATCGTCTAGATTTCAACCATTCCTCATGACAACTAACTTTCAAAGGACAATTTGGATCCAACGAGCTCAATGCATCAATGGCATTAAATTCTATTGTTCCACCGGTAACATCATTACGTATCCTAACATTGTTATTTCCAAATATCATTTCTGGTAAGGGGAAATCAAACTTGGTCTCTGCTAAATGGTCCAACTCCAAGGAATTAAGTATAGGTTTCTTGGTGGTAAATACACTCCAGCCATTTACTGATATAGAAGGTTTGTCTTGAATTGGATAAGATGATTGAGGCGAGGGGATAATAATTTGTCCACAGTGTTGACATTGTGGATTTTTACATTCTGTTTCATCGTGATGTAATGGAATCTGAATGTTGGGGAACTTCGATGACATTGAGTCTGTAGCTTTTGTCGTTGGAGCATGAGAAGATCCCACTACTCTGCTTGGAAGAGAGGGCACGTTGCTTTGTCTAGCAGCTGGTGGATTTCTTCCTTGCGTGTGTAACCTGACCATTTCACGAGCTGAGTTGACATGCACAGCATTTATTCCTCTTCGGGTGGAAGAAGATGGAACAGCAAACACTACTGGTTTCTTATCATTGGACGAGGCAGGATTGTTGGTTTCACTCATGATATGTTGTAAATTATGTTGTTTTCAATGAAAAAGCTTGATTTCTCGGCAACTTTCAAGAAAGATATTTGACAAAATCGAATCCGAAAAAAGGCAATTTGGAAAATCGCACGGTTGGTTCAATCACTAGTAAGTACATCGTGATACAAACAATGCTATGTAAGAATCCAAGAAACAACTAACAAATCTATATCTCTCTCTAATTTAGTATTTAATATATAAAATTTCTATTCAGTAGGGGAATCCTCAAACTCATTCATGGTTTCATTATGTTCCCTTAATCCTTCTCTAACTGCTAAAACACTATCCACAATGACAGCATCAACACCAGCTCTCATTTGAATTTTAGCCAATTCGGGTTCGTTGTTCTCAGTACCATAGGTAACACAAACCAATCCCATCGATTTAACAACTTGGGCCAATCTAGGTGTTTTGATTAATGCCAATGCATTGGATACAATACCCAACAAATTCCATTTTTTAGAAAATCTGACAGCATTCTGCAAAGAACTTGCTCTAATATCATACATCGGTGCTGTACCAGCTTCTGTCAAAAACAAAACCGGCATGGTTGGTTGTTTCAATGATAACAATAAACAAATATCTGGATGGAACGAAGAAAATACAATGTCTCTTCCAGTGGTGTTTTCATCGTATATAACTTTCAAAATGGTATCAACGAAAAAATTCAAATCGACACCAATTTCTCCCATATCTTCTAATTGAGCTTCATCCAACATAGGATATTTCACTTCTATGTTGAAACCAACATTATTTGGTAATTTACGGAAAAGTTCTCGCAATGTGACAAAATTAGAAGCAACAGATGAACCTCTCAAATTCCCTTTGTAACCTTGGTTTTTCCATGTTTTAGTGAATTTCATTCTTTCATCCCTTTGATTACCAAACTCTTTCTCAATATCGTCATTGTGATTATTTGACAATTGATACGATGATTGAGCTCTCTGTTTCCCCCTAGTTAAAACTTCGTCATCAACTGTATGAGTGGGTTTTTCTGTGGGTGTATTAAATCCCATAAATTGCTCTAAAGTTAACAAATGCATTGGAATATCCACCCCAGACTCTGCAACAGTGAAATCATGGTAAACAACAGGGACATGATCTTTTGTTAATTGAACATCAAACTCAACATAGGAAGCACCCAATGATGCAGCAGCAATAAATGATTCAACAGTGTTTTCACCCAATTGCAATGATTTCTTGCCACTCAAGTTTTTACCTAAACCACGATGACCGATTACTCTAGTGGACACAAGCTGTTTCCAGTAAGTGTCGCTTCTTGCAATACTCATAGCTTTGTGTTTGAAAGGTAAGACTTGCAAGTATTCAAATCTGATTGTCCCTAAAATGTCAAGGTTTGTTGATTCAATTATTGGAATAGCAATGCTATTATTTAATGAGCGCAAATTTGGTCCTACTTTGGTGTATGCATCTTTAAGTAACGCGATTGCTCTTCCGATCACCTTTTTGTTAACTTGATAAGTTGGAATTATATCAAAAGTAATTATCACATCATTCACAGTCAAATCATTTGATAACTTAAATGAGATAGGATCGGTGGCACTTCCATGGAAATCTTCTAATGGTAAATCAACAACCACGGGCGGTTCCACTGGATTATTTGTCAATTTATGACGACAAGTAATTGATAATGATAAAGCAGTATCCAATTCGGTAGCAAAACTCTTAGCTAAAGAGACTTTGTTTAATTCAACAGGGACATTGGTGTCACGCAAATCGGTAGTACCCAAAGTAAGCAATATCAAAGATTCATCTTCATTCAAATATCGGTGACCAAAAGATTTCACTGGTTTATATCTCTTGTTACGTTTTGGTGATGTCGATCTGGAAACGTTGTTTGAAGAATTATTCTTCAATTGCTTATAGAATTGATTAACAGTGTTTTTCTGTGGTTCAGGGAGTTTATCGATACTAGAGGTCGAAACAGTTCCATCATCTGAACCAGTTAACACAGGACTAGCAGCAAGACTTGGTATTCTTGGCAAATTGTTTTCTGGGTGGTACATGTCGTACAACAATAATTTTTCATTCTTAGGAAGCAAAAGATCAGTGACATCCAAATGACCTCTAAGACAGGCATGTTCCATTGGTAACCAGCCTGAATCGTCCACAATATCATACGAGGCGCCATATTCTTTTAATAATTTAACGATCGTCATGAATCCTTCACTGGCAGCAATGAAAATTGGTGTCCAACCGAATACATTTTCCCCAATCTCAGTGTTTGCATTTGATTCTAATAGAAACTCAACCAAATCAGGATGATTCAATTTAGAAGCAATGTATAAAGCAGTCTCATTACGATGATCTATATCGGTGTAGTTGACATCAATGTTACCTTCAACGATAAGGGAGTTTAAAATTTGCGGTGAATTCAAACGAACTGCCAACAACAATAAATTGGGGCATGTCAAAGTTTGCGCCTTGTTGAAACCGAGCAAAGTTTCAGTGGTTTTAGGATGTTTACCTATAATTGACAAGTGTAAAGGTGTTAACCCTTCTTGGTCTCCCCAAATACTAACATCATCTATAGAAATCGATGTATTAATCAATCCCCATTTAACCCCAAACTCTACTAAATATCTTGTTACTTCAACCAACCCATATTGAGAAGCATAATGCAATGGTGTACGGTGGTAATGATCTTCAGCCAAAATCAACCTTTTATGTTTCAATTTGTTGAGAATGTAAAGTAATCCAATAGGGTTGTCGTTTTTATTACTGTTATCAGGACCATTATCACCTCCAATAAGTCTATTTGTTACTTCTCCAGGGACAATTTGTTCCTCTCTAATGAACTGAGCTTTTCCTAAACTAATAATATGCTGATGGAAAAAGTTTCTACCGTTGAAATCGGAATCATCATATAACATATCAAGTTGATTCCAAATAACGTCAATACATTTGGTGGAATTAGCCAATGCAGCTTTGTTTAAAGTGGATATCAAGAACTTTTGAGAACTTTTAATAGTGATATGTTTCTTCAATCCTTCAAAGTCGTCATTTTTAATGAGAGCACTTATTGAAGTTTCGTTGTTTTCAACCGGGATAGTTTCCTGGACGACATCGTTTCTGGTTTCGATTCTCGATAAAATATGATGAATACTATCCAAACAATTGGAAGCCTCTGTGCCATTTGCAAAGGGCAAGGCATTGATTCTACTACCCATATAAGCTTCTTGGTTATGATTAGAAACATCACCAACCGAAACACCGCTATGCTGGCTTAAAATCGAAGTCAATTTCTTATCTAACTTCTTCAAGATCTTGATGAATCCTTTATGGTTTAATTCAGCAAACCATTTCAAGTTTCGGAATAGACTCTTTAGTTCTATTAAAATGTTGATGATTTCGTCTAATTCCTCGCTTGATTCGATATTATGTGTGATCTGCCCATCTTGGTAACCTAAAACTTGGAAGATCTTATTCAAACGACGATTATACTCCTTAAATTTGGTGTTGTAAAACGAATCCACCTTCTCTATATCTCTATCTAAATCATAGAAGAAGGATCCTAATGTGTCGGAGATAACTTCTGGATATTTACTTTCATCGACATTGGTATTGGCAGCAGAATCGATTGACTTGATTATCTTTTTAAGTTGCTTGTAGTTCATATAATAGATAGACCATTCTGGAATCTGATGGGTCACATATGTTTTACCGAACTTCATTGGGAATTGAAAACTAAATAACCGTTTAAACTATTCCACAAACACACACACACAGGAAAAAAGAAAGAAAGAAAACAACAACAACAACAACAACAACAACAACAAATGAATAGTTGGGTACTTGGGATCAATATATAGTTGTTGTTTAACGAAATCCTTGGCCAAGATTTAAAAGTCAGACGAGTACAAAGGATGTGGTACTTATAATGTTCAATTGTCGGTTGATGACACGAAAGTAGGAAGAAATGTTAATCGAAAAACGTGGCTGCCGCTTTTTCAGATGATGTTGCAATTTGTGGAATATTTTTTTTTTCTCGATTTCTTAGATTTTCTTTGGTTCATTCTTCTATGTGGAATTGTATAGAATAAAATTCACTTGTTACACATTTAATTGATCATATTAACGCATAAACGCAAGATACATGTTGTAGTTAATTTAAAGTTACAGTGATGTTTTATAGAAAAAATATTTCTATAAATAATTTGATTCACTTTATTGGCAGCTTTTGAAAAGGCAACATTGGACTTGTTGTCAATATGCATGGTCAAGTTTGTTTGTAAACAAGATAAGCGAAATTACGAGAGAGAAGCAAGAAATGGCTAAGTGCATACAGAAAGTTGCCTCTGTTATGGAAGTAGATTTTAGATATAGACCATAATATATTCAATTAGTGGCATTTTGAAAAAGAACAGACCTGGTTACATCCATAAATAGAACTTTAAAAGTGGAGATAGTCATTACTTCTTGGTGGTGAGCCTTGTTTTGGGGTCAGAGTCTCGGTTGTACAGATTATCATCAAAAATGGACGTGGGGTTTTCCCCTAAAGGCAACCTTTGGCTAGAATAATCCACAACCTTTGGGCATTTAGTTTCATTCTGGGTCATGAACTCCGCACCTCGAAAAGTTCTTATTGGAGACAATTTCAGTTTCCGCAGTGATGACAGGTTGCCGTTCATGATGTGTTTCAATACTATCTGTATATTTTTTTTTCTCGTCGTATCGTAAATGGCAGTTGACAGAACTTTTTCCATCAATCTCATCGCATTTGGTTGCCATTAATGAAACAATTTTAAGTCGCGCAAACATGAAAAAATTGAAATTCAAACTTAAACACAATCATCATAATAGTTATCTATTTTATGGCTTTTCGAGCCTTTTTTTTTTCAAGTTTATCATTATGTTATTAATTCTAGTAAACTTATTTAATATAAATAGATTAAAGAAATCTCTTTTATCTTTTAGATTATTATTTTTTTGATTTCCTTTTCCCTCTTTGTCTTTTTTCTTTATTATCTTTCGAGTATCATTTTTAAATATTCTTTATATTAAACTATATCTACCATTATAATGTCATCAATTCAATATAAATATCACCCAGACAAAAAAGCTTCTATAATAACAGCACCATTCTCAGGCGGTCAACCAAAAGGTGGTGTAGAATTGGGTCCTGATTATATTCTCAAAGCTGGTTTCCAAAAACAAATTGAATCTTTAGGATGGACGACTGATTTAAAGGAACCATTGGAAGGTACTGATTACGAAAAAATGAAAACTAATGACAAGGACGATTTTGGTGTTAAGAATTCAAAAATTGTCAGCGAGTCTTGTCAAAAAATTCATGATGCTGTCAAGGGAAGTTTGGCAGAAGGTAAGTTGCCGATTACCATTGGTGGTGATCACTCTATTGGAACTGCTACTGTTAGTGCAAGTTTGGTACACGATCCATCTACTTGTGTCGTTTGGGTTGATGCTCATGCTGATATTAACACTCCAAAAACCACTGATTCAGGCAATTTACACGGTTGTCCATTGAGTTTTATCATGGGTATCGATAGAGACAGCTACCCACCAGAATTTTCTTGGGTGCCTCAAGTATTAAAATCCAACAAATTGGTTTATATCGGGTTAAGAGATGTTGATGATGGAGAAAAGGAAATTTTACGTAAACACAACATTGCAGCCTTTTCAATGTATCACGTTGACAAATATGGAATAGGAAAAGTTGTTGAAATGGCCTTGGACAAAGTTAATCCAAATCGCGATTGTCCAGTACATTTGTCCTATGATGTTGATGCTATTGACCCATCATTCGTTCCAGCTACAGGTACTAGAGTTGAAGGAGGGTTGTCGTTGAGAGAAGGTTTGTTTATTGCTGAAGAGATTGCTCAAAGTGGACTTTTACAAAGTTTGGATATAGTGGAGACTAACCCAATGTTAGCTGAAACTGAAGAACATGTATTGGATACTGTCAGTGCAGCATGCGCTATAGGTAGATGTGCATTGGGTCAAACTTTATTGTAAGCTAGCAACGTGTATAGTCTGTACAACTATTCTAAAATACTTATATTATTATAGTTATTATTATTTTCCGAAGTTACCCTTCTAAAAATATTATTTTAAGCAAACAGGCATAGTACAGGACTTCAGAATTTTCCAGAAAATTAAGGTGTACATGTATAAGAGATTATACTGCAAATAGGACTAGCGCATGTCTAGGGGATGTATTGAAGAAGAATGGAATTCTTTCGAACTTTAAGAACCATAAAGGAGGAGAACAAGGGATAAGTTTGCAATCGCTATTTGGAGTTACTGATTCTTCACGGTTAATATGTGGCATCAAAAGTATAAATAGAATCAAACTAGATCAGTTCTCTCATTAAATTTTTAGTTCACTAAGTTCCTCATTCAATACTCTATATTACCCTACTAACAATGTCTTCAGTTATTGCTTCTAACATTCCATCTAAAACTACTCCTGCTCAAGTTAAAGAGTTTTTCGAATCGCAAGCTGGTGAAGTATCTGATTTGATTCCATTAGCTGATAATGGTAAGGTTCAAAAATTCGAAGTCTTGTTCAAAGATCACAAGTCAGTCTCTACTGCTTTGGACTTGAGTGATGCCTACATTGATGAAGTTGCCATCAGAGTTGATGAAGTTCCAGAATTGACTGATGGTCAAGTAGGCAAAGCTCCACAACAGTAGTTGAAAATATTAGCTAGAAATAGTTCATAACACTTTGTTTAGAAAATTTCATATTTTAAAGCATATTAATTGTGGCGATATTCATGTAAACCAATGTTTGTTAGTGTAGAAAGGCACAGTTGTTAGTTAAAATCCCAATAGGGTGAAATGTTGTGACGGAATAGAAGAAAAAGGTCACTGCGAAAAACTTTAGTTGCTACATAATACAGCCACCCTTCTGGTTTTTCACAGCAACAAAACTTTGGTTTTGCCTTCTTTTCCTTTCCCTCCAATTTCTGTATGTAGCCCCCCCTTTTTTTTGTTGTTGTTGTTAGGGTGTCCACAAAATTAAACTATATAAACTACAGAAACCCCCCGTTGCTCTTTCTTTAACTTTAATTCAATTTATCTGTTTCACCAAAACAAAAACCCCTGTTTTTATTCTACAATCATAAATTTATACAATGTCATCAGTAATTGCTTCAAATATTCCTTCCGATGTATCACCGGTGAAAGTTAGGGAATTCTTTTCCTTCTGTGGTAAAATAACCGATTTAAAGCCATTGGATGATAATGGGAAAGTTAAAAAGTACGAAGTTGTGTTTGCTTCCCCAAAAGCTGTATCTACTGCATTATTATTGAGTGATGCCGAATTAGAAAACACTTTTATTAAAGTTGAAGAGGTTCCAGAAATTACCGAGGGCGAAACCGGACTTGCACCAGAACAAGGAGGTGCTGCTGCTGCTGCCGCCGCTACTACTACTACTACAACTGAAAAGGATATCAAAGAGGAGCCAGTATTGACAGGTGACAAGACATATGATGAAGTTGATCAAGAAGAAAAACCAAAATACGCTATTTTTGCACAATTGTTGGCAGATGGATATGTTATTTCCGATCAAGTTATTGCCAAGGGTATTGAATTTGACAAGAAAAATGGTGTTTCATCTAGATTCAATGAATTTATTACTGGATTGGATAAGAAATATGTCCACTCGCAAGATCCTAATAGTAAAGTCAACCAACAATTGCAGAAAGCTCAAGCTAGTTATGAAAAGAGTGGTATTGATCAAAAATTGCGTAAATATTTTGAAGACGCTGCCAAACTGCCATTGGGTTTAAAGATTCATGAATACTATAAGTCATTTGCCAAAGACGTTACTGATGTGCACCAAGAAGCAGTAAGATTAGCTAATATCAAGAAAAGAGAATTAGAAGAAAAGAAACAAGCCGAAAGTGGATCTACCACTACTGAGACCAAGGACACTTCTATCCCACAAGTTCAATAATTGGTGTGAAGGACAATTATTTTTATGTATAGGTATTTTTAATAAATAGGAAATTGACTTTTCTAAGAAAAGGATAACACTTCACTATTTTGTGTAGAATTTTCAAATTTTTTTTTTTTGGTATTAATTGGATAAACTTTTGGGTGCAAACATTTGCAAGAATAACAAACAAAAGATGAAAAGCTGATACACCAAGAAGTTTACACCCATGTAATGTATTTAAGCAATTTATTGATTCTTTTTATTGCGAAATTAACTAGCAAATACTAACCACGATATTGAAGTTCCTAACTACGAGCGATGAATGAGAGTTTTGAAAACCAATACTTTAATACCAGCAAGATTTCTTTACGAGACAATTATCGACGACGCTTTCTACTTGGACACGAACTATACATTAGACTATGTTTACTAGATGACATTTTCACATATGAAATTTTGGATATTGGTACTGTTGCTGATATGTACGTTTTTCTGTGTTGAAATAATTGACTTTTCAACCTACTAACACATTAGCTGCAGCCATTGCAAGTTGAAAAAATATTTTACAAATTATAGAGAAATCCAATTTTTTACTATCATTTCATTTGATGCAACAATTGATATAATATTGCGAAAATACTTGGAATTTTTCAAAGTAATTAAACCAGTTCAAAACAAGAACAATTATGCATACACAAATGATGAATCAGTCATTTCCATACCATATTTGTTGGGTGACCATATTCGTTCCTTAATTCTTGTGGGGGATATGTACTTGGACTGTGTATTAAATACAGCTTGTTATCGTAATTTCAACGTCAATTTATACATGGTATGAATTACAAACAAGAAAGGAAAATTGTATTGTTGTGTATAATTTATTGATGACTGTTACTTAATAATTTATCTATTGTGTCTTGTCCCGTTACCCCGGAGTTTTATATATATTTTTTTTTGGGTTCATTCAGTTTTAGGTAAATTGAAAATTTCGGAGGCCTACTCGCTTTTACATAATCTATCCATATCGGCCAATTAAATTGAAGTATTTTTTCTTTTGTTACCAAGTTCTTGTCTAAATTCTCATTGGGCTTTTGATAACACAGTAATAATTATCTGGATAAACATTTCCGAGGTAAACCAACAAGAAAAAAAAAATGCTGTTAGAAATTCACACAAAATGCGGTTTGTTAGTCATTTTATTGAGTCAGCTAGAACGACTAAAAAGTATTAGATGTGGGGGATAAAAATGAAATAGCCGGGGGCCAAATTGGTAGGCGAAATATGAAGAAAGTTATTTGACATAAGGTCATGCGATTGTTAAATAAATCTTGTGGCAAAAACTTGGGTCCAAGTACAACCACACATTTAGACTTTCACTCCGATGGGAAGAAGTCTTCTAGTTTTTATTTTCTTAGTGCTAGTTATAGACTAAGGTATTCTCGGATGAAAGGGGGGTTGTTTAAAAATTGGTGTTGACGCAATTATTTTTTTCTTTTGTATTTTTTTTTTCGAGTCCGTTACTTAGTCAATATTTTCAAAAATAGGTAGATTATTGATTGATTTACCCCAGAAAAAATAATAATATTACTACTACTGCTGTTTTTCATATGCCCACCCAATTGTATTCTCTCTTCTGAAAAAAAAAATTATCTAGTAACTTACAATTGAAATTTGACCCGAAATCAAAAAAAATTGTATATAAACAAGAACAATCCAGTCTTTTTTGTAGAGTCGGAATTTTTTAACTCTTCTTTTTCATTTCTGATTTTTTCTTTTTTGATTCATACATTTGGAGAGTTACTTTTTTTCAATTCCATAGTATATATATATTCTAGTTTTTACACTGTTTTTATAAGTTTTAAAGTCATTTAGAAGTTTAATCTACTTATTCAATCGACTTTTTGTTTCACTTATTTATTTATTCATTCATTCACTCCTTCATTCAATTCTATTCCATAAATATTCATTATGTCTTCTACACAAAAACAAAAGAAGGGTGCTGTTGATTTCGTTGCTGGGGGTGTTGCTGGTTTATTCGAAGCTTTGTGTTGTCATCCATTAGATACCATCAAAGTGAGAATGCAATTATACAAAAAATCCGGTCAAAAACCACCAGGTTTTATTAAAACAGGTGTCAATATTGTCCAAAAAGAAGGATTTTTGTCATTATATAAAGGTTTGGGGGCCGTTGTTATTGGTATTGTGCCAAAAATGGCTATCAGATTCAGTTCATATGAATTTTACCGTTCATTCTTTTTAGACGAAAATGGCAAAATTTCCACTGGTAAGACTTTCCTTGCTGGTGTTGGTGCTGGTATTACCGAATCTGTCATGGTTGTTAATCCTATGGAAGTTGTGAAAATTAGATTACAAGCACAACATCATTCTATGAAGGACCCATTGGACATTCCAAAATACAGAAACGCTCCTCATGCTGCATATCTTATTGTCAAGGAAGAAGGTTTCAGTACTTTATACCGTGGTGTTTCTTTAACTTGTGCCAGACAAGCTACCAACCAAGGTGCTAACTTTGCTACATATTCTACCATCAAAGCATATCTTCAAAAACAACAAAACACTGAATTATTACCAGCATGGCAAACCAGTATTGTCGGTTTGATTTCTGGTGCAGTCGGTCCATTAACCAATGCTCCATTGGATACCATTAAAACAAGATTACAAAAGAGTAAGTTTACCAACAAGGAAAACGGATTGGTTCGTATTGTCAAAATCGGTAAACAATTAGTCAAAGAAGAAGGTATTAACGCTTTGTACAAGGGTATCACTCCAAGAATCATGAGAGTTGCCCCAGGTCAAGCTGTGGTATTCACAGTGTATGAAGCCGTCAAACATTATTTGACAAATGAACCTACTGCTTAAAGTATTTGATTTCTCAATAAAACTTTGTACAAAATATACATCTCATAAATTAAAAGTTAGAAAATAGCTTAACATGTAGAATGACTACAAAGAGAGGTTCTACCACTACAGTTATATAGAATGATGTAGTAGTAGATGGTCACTCTTGTATTGATTCAAGGAAGGAACAGATCCTTTCAAGCGGCGTTTCAGAAAGTCCGAGCGTGTACTCTACAAAATCACCCAACCTCAACAAAAATGCAAGAAAAATGATTTTTGTAAAAAAGTACCAGTAACAGCACCAACACTTTTAACAATAAATCATGTCTCAAAGTGGATGGAACACTATTGATTCCGATGCAGTATGATAAGCATAATACGCAAACATTTTACACGTTCAAGTTTTTCTTTATACTAACCAAAGCTTTTAGGGAGTTTTCACTGAATTAGTGGAAAAATTAGGTGTCGAAAACATCGAAATCAACGACTTATATTCGATTGATTCAGATACACTTAGGGCTTTACAACCGATACATGGACTTATTTTTCTTTTCAAGTATAGTAAATTGGATAGAGAATTTGCCACTTCTAATCAACCCATAACAGGAGAGTACGAAGGCAATTATTTAGACAAAGGCATATTTTTTGCTCACCAAACAATCCAAAATGCATGTGCCACGCAAGCTGTGCTCAATATATTGTTCAATTTACAAGATGTGTCACTTGGTGAGGAATTAAACAATTTCAAATCATTTGTTAGAGGATTTGATAGTGAAATGATAGGAGAAACAATCTCCAATAGTGATTTAATCAGATCTATCCATAATTCTTTCCTGGCTCCACATTCATTTGTTGACGAAGACAAACCTCCACCACCTCCAGATAGAGATGACAAAGATGATGGATTATTTCATTTTGTAGGGTACATTTTCAAACAGGGGAAAATCTATGAATTGGATGGGTTGAAACAATATCCAATTTCTCATGGTGAATGTAGTGGACAAGATGAATTTATTCAAAAACTACCTACAATTGTACAAGAGCGTATATCAAAGTATGGTAACGAGTTGAGGTTCTCGTTGTTGGCAGTCACCAATAACAAATTGGAACAAGCACAAGCTATGGGCGACCAAGAGGAAATTGCAAGTCAATTACATAAACGTGAACTTTGGAAAAAAGAAAACGAATTGCGTAAACACGATTACACTGGGTTGATAGTCCAGTTATTGAAGAATATAAGCAAAGAAAAAAGCGATAAAGAATGGGAAGACTTTTTACAGAAAGGAAGAAATAAGACGCAACAACTCATTGCCCAATCAATAAAGAAAACATAAATAAAAACTTTACATACATTTCTATACATCATCGTAAGATCCACCAAATGAGAACAAACCGTGTCCTCCACTGTGTCGAGAAAAATAGTCGAAATCTATACTTGTGAAACAAGACAAGATCACTGCTCTTTGATCTAATGTAATTCCTTGTTTTGAAATAGTTCCATAGGCAGCCTCCATACCTTCAAAACTCTTTGGATCATACCTTAAAATATAAACACCAGTATCAGTAAACATTTCTCTACCCAAACCTACCCAGTTTCTGTCGATACTTGCTACTACTTCACCGGCAGCATTTTTCACTGGGAAATCAAATGACAAAAATGGAGCATCAACAGCACCAAATTGTTCATATTCATCGGTTGTTTCATCTTCCAATTTGAACAAATTGTATTTTCTTCTCCACAAATGCCAAGATTGCACCGATTCACCAACAACTTCATACATAATTTCATTATTATGATCATAACCGGGCAACAATGCTTTGATATGTGAATTGATCCATGAAAATGGTCTCTTAATGCTCATTGCCAATTCACCTCTTGCATTGAAAACATCAATATCAAATGGTCGATGTAGTCTGAAGAATTGACGACCTAACATTTTGCCAAATCCAACATCTTTTTCTTCCATGTAACCAATTCTTTCACCCAGTGCATTCATAATGATATAACGATTAGCTTGTTCAAATCCAATGAAAAGATTCATAAATTCAATTTGACGTTCTATCACTAAAGTAGGTTCCTTAAGAATATCATATATTGGATCATGCGGAGTGATTATTCCGTTGGTGTTGTCAGGTAAATGGAATGAATAATATGGGTCATTGTTAAATTGATGTGAATATGGATTCCGTGGAGCTTGACCTTGTTCTCTAGCTCTTGCTTGTGCTTCCTGGAATTGTCGTACTTCTTCAGGTGATATCTCTTTGGTTACTCTTGTACGGCTATTGAAATTGCTATTCACAAATCTAGGAGATTGCAATAGAGTTGTTGTGTGTAAGTTTCTTCTCACTAATGCTTTCGAAGCAATGTTCCGATAACCTTTAATGCTGAACATAGCGGAAGTGAAACCCTACCTTGTATAGTTGATAGTGATTAAAAACTACTGGTAATAATAACTTAAAAGCAAAAGAATGGATTTCGGGGATAGAATTGGAAAATCTTACCTTCCAATAATTTGTTGAGATGTATTGCAGATTGCAATTGGTAGATTCTAGAAAGTTGTAAATACCAAAAAACGAAAAAATCGCACCAAATTTCATATTGTAGATTTTTTTTGCCTCCACGCAAAATAAAGTCTGGCCCGCCCCCCATTCTTATTTGTTGTCGCCCGTCTACTGACCCGCAAATTAGAGTAACATTAGCAATATTTTTTTGTTAGGTACACGTACAGCTTCTCCAAGGTGTGAGAGCAAAAAAAAAATCGGCAAACAGTTCAAGCTATTTTGTTTTTCTTCTCAAACTCAAAACACATTTTTCAAAGAACTACCAATCCAGTATTTGAGACAATGACCTTATCATCAAGAAGAAGAGAATTGAGAGCTTCTATTCGAGAGAATATTAGACAGGCTGAAAATTTCGACCAAGAGGATGATGCAGATAAACACATTGATCAGGAGTTGAGACATTTGCAACACAGCCACCCGCAAGAACACGAGGCAACTACCAATCACGATGCTACCAAACTGATCAACACCATTAAACGAGAGCATGAAGAACATGCTGGCCATAATAATGCTTATGATACAATCAAAGTGAAACGTGAATTTGATAACAAACAAGAAGAGGATGATGACGAAGAAGAAGAAGAGGAGTATCAAGAGGAGAATGAACATACTGAGATACCAAACAGAAGGAGAACCCGAAACAAACGACAAAGAATAGAACTTTCAAATACTACAGTAGCTCCCCAGACAAGAACTATTTTTAAGCATATTGATAATCCCGATTCCACCATTTGTGAGCACTGTGGACTTGCATTTAGAAATGTTATTGATAAGAGAAATCACCGCAGAACTCATTCACAGCCAAAGAGGCACGTATGTGAAACATGTGGTAAAAAGTTTAGTCAGAAAGCAAATTTGGAAATTCACAAAACACATGTACATCATGATTTGATATTGGATGAATATAACGGCGAGTTGCCAAATCAACCTGTTGAAGATAATAGTGCAAATATTTTTTCAAATGACAACAATACTAAGCCACCAGTTAATTTGAAGGACGTTAGAGTATTTCATTGTAATGCTTTACAATGTGGTAAAGGTTTTATTTCACACGACAAGTTGATGGACCATATTGCTACAGAGCACCCTAATTTTGTACCGGAAGTGAAAAAGGAAACAAAGAGAGAGAAAAAGAAAGCACAACTTCCCAAAGTTCATGAATGTACTTTTGAAGGATGTGACAAGTCGTTTGCAAAAATTTCAGATTATAAAAGACATTATCGTATCCATACTGGTGAAAGACCATATATTTGCGAGCATTGTGGAGCTAGTTTCAATCAACGTTATAGATTAACAACCCATACCAGAATTCATACTGGGGAAAAACCATTCCAATGCAAATATTGTGGGAAAACATTTGCCCGAGGTGATGCTGTGCAGTCTCATATCTTTTCAATTCATCGAGCCAAAGGAGAGGCATTCTGATTTCCGTGTACTCTCTGTATTATTTAATTCCTTTTTTATTATCGATTTTTTTAAAAGTTTATATACAAGTTCAATTTATAGTGCAATATTGAAATTACTATGTCCTATTATGTACTCCACTTCAACGGACACGTATTTGTGAAACATAATCTGGCTCGAATGTGGCTTGCGGACGACGATAAAGCTCCGAGTTTCGTTATGCAAATTTTAAGAAAACCTATTTTTATTGTAACCACTATACATAATATAAAAAAAACGCCTCATATCTAAGATGAAAGTGTTAATTTGAAAGAACTACATGAACCATCAGACAATTTAACACTTGTCTGGGCAGTTGATCCAGATCCAGTGACAGCACCCAAGCACCAATCAAAGTTACCATTGTATCCGATACTACCACCCGATACTTGGAAATCAGTTGCACTAGTTGAAGAGCTACAAGTAAACTGGTTACTAGAATCAATTCCACAATTACCCTTAGACGAAGTGATTTGGGTATTACCGGAAGAACCAGTGTTAAAATGATAGGTTGCACAAGTTCCAGAAGTATAGTATTTACCATTCGAGATGAGACAACCTGATTTTCCAGTCAAGTTGATATAAGATGTAGCTGGAACTGAAGTAGATCCAGAACCAGAAGTAGTAGTTCCAGTTGTTTTTGTAGTTAAAGTATTAGCACCAGAATTGCCTTTTGGAGGGAACTTAATACCAGAGCTTGGACAGTTGGTCTTTGAAACAGTGTCTATTGGAAGATAATTTTGTTGCAAGATGGAACCCTTGATGTTGTAGAAATACCAAACTTCATTGATCGCATTATTGGAGTCACAAGCAATGTAAACTTCAGCACCAAATTTACTCTTCAAAGCACTTTGGATTTGGGACAAGGTATAAGTAGCAGTTGTGGAAGGTTTAATTCCAGCACTAACTAACCATTGATAGGTTGGTAATTTTTGGAATAATTGATAAACAAGACTATAGTAGTCATAGACATTTTCATTTTGCTTGTAATTGGAGTAACAAGATGGGTTCAAAGTGTTCAAACATGTTCCGTGTTTGTTAAATTCGTGAGCCCAAAATTTTTTGTTGTTTCCGTTGATATCGGTCCAGTATTTATTCATATTGTCATACAAAGTTTGATCTCCAAACTGGTCAACAACAATCGACTCAATAGTACTACCAGTACTGTCGATTTCCAAAGAGGTATCACAAAATTGTGGGTAACCACCAGAACAATAGTCATTCCAAATAGAGTGAATGGTGAATGAGTCAGCTGGACCCGATGCTGGATTATAGTCCCAAAACTGGGTGAACAAAATAATACCGCCGGGGTTCTCATAACAACAACTGTTTGAAGTATCACCATTACTGGAACAAGAAATAGGTGAATCAATTGGACATGACGAAGAAAAGTCCGCAGCCTGAACAGTAGCAATAAGGAGAGCAGCGATAGACAAAATAGAAAGCATCGTGATTGGTGAACTATTAGAGGGTTGCAAAAAATGAAACTAATCTGAGCAAAACTGCAAGAATTTGCTTCCGTATTTATATGCCAACTTGTGAGCTGCTTATTTCATCAGGATCTATCAATGTAAAACGGCATCAATAAAAGCAGATTATTTTTATTAATTTTCAAACTTAAAAACTTCACAAAACCGTTGACAAGTAGGGGTAATGAAAACGTGAATGATTTAAACCTTAATAATTTCTTCTTAAATTGTTGTTTTTGCTAATATACTTCATTCCCTTAACAGGATTAGACAAACAAAATATTTTCAAACAGGCACCATTAACCCAAAATAATCAAGATAAGGAACAAGTAAGGCATCTCCAAAGGTGATTCCTTATCACTGAATGGCATCAAAGTGATCAATAATCTCCATTTCATATGAATTTCACGCGCAATTACAATTCGAAAAAAAAAAAAAAGAAAAATGAACAATATGTATGAGAATTTCATATTTTTGTACTTTTCATTTTTGTGCCAATTATCTTCAAAGTATAAATTCTATGACAGCTCTATAAAACGTGGGATTTCTTGGTATTTTTTTGTAATGTAATTGTAATTACAAGCGTCTTCCCAAACTGATATCGGGTCGGATTTTGAGTTACCACGTTTTGATTACTATTGTTTGTTTTATGATTGCAAAAATAGGGGCTAATTTGAAATCTACTCCCATTTGAGTCAAGCCAATTAGAGCCTTTTCCTTATAATGCAAATCGTAGAATTTACTTGCACACATTTCCCCTTTCAAATTGAGTGAGCGCAAAAACAACTAAAGTAACACCTGGTATCTTTTTCACGTTCCATGGTCGAAACAAAAAAAAAATACCGAAAAACTAGTAGTAGTTGAAGCACTGTCATTGTCTAATTATTATAAGGTTTCTTTTAAGTTATTGATTGTTCCACATTTTATTATTTCCCTGATGAGTTTAGATCGCAGCGAGATTTTTCTTAACTATGTTGAGAGTTTCAACAAACGCATAGAAGCACTTCATAGAGCCGAAGAGTATTTTCGACAATCTTCGATAATCGAAGCTGTATCCATTCCCACAAACAAACTTGGAAAATTTCTTGACAGAAAAATCGAAGAGTTCAACAACACCATAACCCAAATAGACCGAGACTTTCTTGATGGTTTAAATCCAGATCTTGCACATAGAGAAGATTATTCTAGTGCACGAAAGGAAATAAGGAGAGAGTTTGGAGTCCAACGAGCAGAATTGTTTGGTTTGATATATAGAGTTATCGATGATATGATTGAAAAGCGTTCCAAAATTGATAAGAACTACCATGAAGATTTGGCAGCTATAGAGCTGAAGTTTATGGATGGAAAGATTGATCAAACAGAATATATTAATACAATTCTAGGCGATTTCTAGGAAATAGACTGTATATTCGTGACGGGTCCTGGAGATAGCCTAACGTAATGCTTTGCTATATCAACAATATGTGTTTGTACTGAAGAATTAACAAGTCAAATCATACAAGGATATTAACTTTTTCCACTGGTAATATCAATTAAACTGATTTACATTGGATTTTTTGGCATGCTTTTGTTTGGCAGTTGTCATAATTATTGAATTTAGAAGATCACTTGAAACACTCTTTAATAGCCTTCGAAACCAATATATACGGATAAAGAGCTTAATTAAGAGAATAAACTATCAGTTACCCATACTTAAAGTATATAACAAAACTGTTTACCTCTATAGTCAGTCCTGTTATATATGGAAATCTATACAGCTCAAATTCCAAGACCTAGCAATATAGGTTTCCTAATTATACCTTTCGCTTTAATACACAAAAACTTTCGTAGTGTATATCAGTCGCTAGCTTGCACTTGCACTGGTAGTCACATACAATCTTCAATTTTTAGTCTAAATGTAACACTGCTCTCTGATTTTGGTGTTTTTTTTTTGTACCTTCTTTGGTAAGACAAATTACTGGAGCTCCAGAGTTTGGGTTCGAGAGAAAATTTTACATACATAAAATTGGTGCAAAAATAATGGGATCAAATTACCTACAAAAGTCTGACTTGCAATTGGTACTTCTTGGAGGTGGTAGATGTATGGGTGAATCAAAGTCTAGTGGGTTATAAAAATATTGATATAAAAATACCATCAATATATATTAATAAAAGGGTAATTTACAGAGCTAGAATACAGGAAAATCCGGTAGTAGAAATTGTTGAAAAGTGTACTGAACACAAAGTTTCATGCAGGTCTAGTTTTGTGACATATCCTAGAAGTTGGTGTGTGGCACAAATGAATATGATAGATATTGACCAATGAAATTGGTTCTATATCGAGAAGCTTGGCTGATAAGGCAAACAGGCTTTTCTACAGAAGTACACGCTGTAGACTCATTCTACAATAGAGTGAGGGCGGTGGGTTGTCCTTTATGGAAGAGGATTTCTGGACTATAAAAGGTTCAGAAATTCTCGACGGAAAATTTTGTAGGGAAATCTGGAACTAAGATTTTAATTACCCTGAATTGTGTGGATTACCGTTTGACTGAACAACAAATCATTCTTACTTAATTGTTACCGATCTAACCATAATCAATATTGGGCTACAGTGAAATTCTATAGAATTTGATAATACATAATACTTATTATTAGAAATTTCACCTAACAGTAGTGTATTGGGTTACAAAGAGAGATTTATTACCCGCCTCTCTAAATAGAAATAACTAAATATTTAGATGAGTTTCAACTAATCTTGACACCTCAAGGGAACCCCACAAACTGACAATGCTTAACGTAAAGATAACAAATAATATATACTAATTTCTGGTATGCCCACGCAGTTGATGAAATTAGTAATATTGGTGAATGAAATATTCGGTAAAGATTAAAAATACCAAATTACACTAATTCAAGAGGAAATTCGTCTGTATTTGTATTTCATTTGAAATTCCCTTGTCAAAAGCGATGCCCACCTTCCCTTACTACTTTGACTAAGTCATACCAGTTTGAGAGGAATCTCTCAATGGTATAACCTACATATTACATATCTTACTAGTGACGGAGCCACCAATCAATAGTTCTCTATTTTAGAGATATTTATCCAAGATTACACAAAGCCACTCCAAACTTTGTGCATCTTAGTCCGAAACTGAACAAAACAATCCAAAATTCTGATGTACGGAAAATTGGTCTGAGCCCCACAACTGTTGATAATACATATACTTCACTTCACTTCACCACACCACACCCACAGTCAATCTATTCTCTTTTTTTTTAACCCACCCCACCCCCACCCCCACAAGAGTAGAAGCTTCAAGCATAGAAAAAGCAAAATGGGTGTCTTGTAATTTTATTATAAATTAACTGGCATTTGTCCTCAGTTTGAATGTAAACAGACCCAGAGTTTCTCCAATAGTGGATCATTAAAAGTTCATTTATATATACAAGGTCTATATTACTGTTCATTATGATTTCTTTAAGGGCAATATTTGCAATTATCAGCTTACCAATCAAATTGTTATTTGTTTTAATCAAGTATCCTTTTTTTGGAGGAATAAACAGTATGTACAAGGATGATTTATCTAATTCTTTGAAAATGATTCTTTACCGAACATTAATAGATTTCCCGAAGGATGATGTTCATATTTTCGCATTAATGTCTACTGGATTTGTTATGAATAGCGTAGTTGGTAAATTAGATTCTTCGTTAACTTCGAAATTACCAAATTATGGTAAGAAATTTGATAAGCAAAGTTATTGGATTGTTGAGAAACCAAACAGGAAACCCGATGATCCGGTATTGATTTATTTACATGGTGGTGGCTATTTTCTTGGTATTGTTCCTCAACAAATTGAATCGATGGTGACAACATATTATCTATTGGATGCTTCCAAACGTGAAAATTTATCCATTTTAGTATTGGATTATAATTTGACTTGTCAAGGTTATCCAATTCCCCACCAGTTATCTCAATTAGTTGAAACGTATTCCAATTTGGTTAAAAATGGAGCTGAGAATCTTTTATTAATGGGTGACTCTGCTGGTGGTAATTTAGCTGTAACTTTCACTCAATATTTAAGATTATCCAATAGCGTTAATTTGCCGTATCCTAAAAGTTGTGTTTTAATTAGTCCTTGGGTTAAATTGATTGCAGAAACTTATCAAAATACACCAGGACATTCATATTATAATTATTCAAAAGTTGATATGCTTCACTTTGATACATTTTCAAGTGCTGATTTATACAAACATATTCTTGGTGATACAAAACTCAATTCTTTAACGGTATCTCCTGGGAATTGTCCATATGATCCAAAAGATTGGGATGATATTTCAACTTATAAGCAACCAGGTCATTCTGTATTTGTACTTGCTGGAGAACATGAAACTTTCCGTGACGATATTTTGGAATGGAGTAAATGTGTTTTGGATTATCCTATTGATAAGTTGGATTTCAAAGACTCTAATGGTGAATTTGATCCCAAAGCTCATAGATATATTAGAAACGATGCAAATTCAGCTTATGTTGATGTTACCATTGTTCCTTGGGGCCCTCATGATTACTTATATTTTGATCATTCATTGATTGGCAAATTGAAGCTGGAACCTACGTTGAAACTCAATTCAATCAATAAGAGGAAATATTTTGCTACTATAAGTGTAGTCAATTTCCTCAACACTGTGTTACCAGGAAAAAACTAAGAAAAAAGACATCAGTAATGTTGATATAATTTTCTTTAGAACCAGTTGTATATCCATGGTTGTGTACACTTTTTATAGTATAAATGTTTAGATTTTTAGAGTATAATTCATATTTATTTTATTTTTGTACCAATGATCAATTATGTCAATAAAGAAGTATGACCACTTGTAAAAATATCAGTTGAGTGTTTGACACTTGAGATTATTAATCAATTTGGCATGACCCTTAAATTTCCATTGAAGATAATTAGGAAAAACTGATAGATCCAATCTTTGCAATTCAATTCATGCTTGTCATAACATAGTTCATTTTGCTTAGTTATATCAAGAAAGAACAACCTAAAAACCAGGCTGTATCACAAATTAATATAATTAGCAATCAAATGTTGAAGTGATATCGTAACTACGAAAAATTCTATTAATGGTTCTTGTTTGCGTACAAGCTAACTATACATACTACAACTTATCAGCAATTTATCTAGCCACAAGCTGAGCCACAATATTGCAGCCATTATAGCAACAGAAATAATCCGGGGTATCTCAAAAATTTTCTTGGTGTGTCATTAATAAAAATTCTTGGTTTATGTTGAAGAATAAAGCCGTATAGAATAAGAACGGCAACAGGTCTATTGAAAGTTAGTTTGCTAAATGAACAATGTAAAAGAAGGGTGATATAGCCACGAAATGTAAATGAAAGGAATGATCATTGTCTTTTTTATTTTTCTCTTTCACGGCGAAGCTGATTTTAAAATCATGTACTTTAGACTGGAGTACTAGTGACCATACTCAATATCACTTAATCAAATACTGCAGAAACTAAAAGTTAAGTTATAACCCTTGAAAAAGAGTAAGCTAGGTTTTATTATAAGCCTCAAATATGACGTCGTCATGCTTCTTTGCATGACTTGATTTACGAACTTTTCGCTTTTTTTGTCTTGTCTTCCATTACATTTAGCGTATTTAGCCCCAATGCACTAAACCAAATCAGTAAAACGAATAGTTTTCAACAAATATAAATAAACCTTCAAAGGACACTTGATTTTTTGAAAATAAATATCTTCACTTCCTATTCAATATAACCAAATTAAATCAACTTATCAGGAAAATATGCTATTTACTCAACTAATAACTTTACTTACAGTTACATCTCAAGCTTTATCTGTCACCATTTCAGATCTTAATAATATCGCCTCAAATCAAGTTACCAAGCGATTGGGTGGTGGTTCTAGAGGTGGTTCCAGTAGCGGTTCTAGGGGTGGTTCAAGCAGTGGCTCTAGCAGTGGCTCTAGCAGTGGTTCTAGAGGTGGTAGTTCAAGTGGCAGCTCGAGCAGTGGCTCCAGAGGTGGTGGCTCGGGTAGCAGTAGTTCATCCGGTAGTAGAAATTGGGGAAGTAATCAATACCATTGTAGTGGAAACTCATGTGGATATGGTAATTACTATGCACCATCTGCAGCAGCAGCAGCAGTAGGATATGGTACTGGCCGCTACACCGGAGGAACTCAATATGGAAATAATCAATACCATTGCTCAGGAAGCACTTGTGGATATGGGAATTATTTTGCACCATCAGCAGCTGCAGCTGCAGCCGGATACGGTTCAGCAAGATATTATACTCAGCACCATAATTCAACTTCCAGTGAAAGTGAAACTATTTCCGGATCATCATCACTAAATATTCCTTCTACCCATTTTTATTTGATAGGTTTTGCTGCTGCATACTCGATTGTATTATAATGCTTTGACGAATTTATACGATGTATGACTATTTATTATTTATTTAGACGTTACGAGATATTTTATTGAAAAATATACTTAGTATCAGTTTTAGAATTATCGAAACAATAAGTTGTAGCTTAATAATTATATTATATCAAATAATTTAAATTGTTTTTAAAGTTAATGCAAAGTAGATAATGGGCATGGTGTTGAAAATCTAGTAAAATCAACTTTTAGAATCCTGTCACACCGCTTACTGCCATTAGATAAATTGCTAAATGTTCAATTTTGCAACCATAAATATCTCACATGTGATAAACATTTACTTAGTAAACCATGAATTGCGTATTTATTGCCTGTGAAGCATAAGATGATGTTGACTCAGCGATGATAACAATAGCAGTGTTCACAAAATGTATAATTGATTCAATTTCTCAATATTTTAGATGGTGCCAAATGGGCTTGTCGGATGACTTATTTAGTGCAGATAAAATGCACTTTTTGTTTATGAGTATTGGGCAGGATTGTAGGATTTCGGTAATTAGAATATCTAAAACGTGCATACTTATAGATCGCTCCTCAATATCTAGAGGGGAATTGGAATGCCATTTAGACCTATATGAGCGGTAAATTTAGCCCATATACTTATTTCATGACTAACCACCACACTGGAAACAAATTTGCGATAATATTGGCTAGCATAAGAATGTGTTATTTGTGGGACCTACGTGAGGCACGTTTTAGTCATCGGATCTACTGGTAAATATTGTGCACGCGAAATTGCTCCACTAACAAAATCCACAAAACATTTATAAATCTCCATCTTTTTCCTCGTGGTCTAAGAAAGAACTTTCGTTGACTATTTTTCCTTTTTCTTTATACACTATCTTTTTCTTTTTTCAACATGACAGTATCAAATAGCCAGACTGTGAATTACATAAATCCTGAATTGACAGAGGCCGAGAATGCTAAACCTGGCAGACACGTCAATTTACCGTTTGGATATGGCCCCATTCCACAGCAATTTAAAAACAAAAAGATCTTTTTCTTTGATATAGATAACTGTTTGTATCCACGATCCACCAGAATATTCGAAATGATGCAAGTCAAAATACACGATTACTTTAAAAAAAGTTTGAGTTTGAACGACGAGGATGCTCATAATTTACACATGAACTACTACAAAACATACGGATTAGCGATCGAAGGGTTAGTGAGAAACCATCAGGTGGATGCATTGGACTATAACTCCAAAGTTGACGATGCATTGGATCTACACTCTGTATTGCGTTACGACTCCGATTTGAGAAAGACATTGATAGCAATCAAAGAATCATCCAAGTTTGATTACTTTTGGCTCGTCACAAATGCTTACAAGAACCATGCATTGAGAGTAATTTCGTTCTTGGGTATTGGTGATTTGTTTGATGGATTAACCTACTGTGATTACTCCAAGGATCCAATTATATGTAAGCCAATGCCAGAATATTTTTACAACTGCTTTGAACTTACTCAACTTGATTATCAGAATTCTGCAGTGTTATCAGAACAATATTTCATTGATGACAGTGAACTAAATGTAAAGGAAGCCAAAAGATTGGGTGTTGGCCATGTTATCCATTATGTGGAGTTGTCAAGTGATGTTGAAAAACTTAAAGCAAAACCAGATTTCGAAGAGTTTTATGGCACAGGGGACAACCTGGATCCAAACAAAATTTGGATTCTAAACAAAATCCAAAACTTACCAAATCTAATTGGTTGCACGTAGAATTATAGGTTTCGTACCAAACATACCCTCGTATAGATTGTGTAATAGACTTTTTATGACATACTTACATAATAATGGTTTCTTTTTTTTGCGCTTATCGAAGTGATTTTTTTTTTCTTCCATTTTCTTCCTTTCTTCTTCTTTTCCAGATTCAACTCCAATGCCACCAAAGAAGAACGTCACATACAAGGGGAAGATACTATTTCTCCATGGATACACTCAATCTGCATCTTTATTCTATGCCAAGACTTCTGCATTGAGAAAAAAGCTCATCAAGTTGGGTTACAGATGTGTGTATCTTAATGGACCTTATGTGCTAACTCCAGCAGATTTGCCAACAACTGATTCCTTATCCAAATTTGGATCTGCCACAACGGACACAGATGATGTGACATACCGTGCATGGTGGGTCAAAAAAGATAAAACCAACGATGCCATCAATTTGGACGAGTCTATTGCAACAATAAAGAATTACATACAAAAAGGCGAGATCATCGCAGACAATGACTTGAAAGTAGAAGAGGAAACTGAAGAAGAAAAGAAGTTGCCTATTGTTGGTATACTTGGGTTCTCTCAGGGTGCTGCATTTGGTGGAGTCGTAGCACATAAATTTCATGAATTGTTTGAAACAGACCCTTTAAAGTTTGTTGTTTTATATTCTGGATTTAAATTGGACACTTCAAAAAAGGCAGGTAACGACAAGTACGATGAATATTACCCTCACACAGAAGAAGAAGTTAAAAGTGGTGGTTTCAAATATCTTCACGTGTTGGGAGAGTTGGACACTGTGGTAGCAGAAGATCGTGGCTATTCGTTGTATGAACATACGAAGTCATCTTCCGATATTTTGAAGCATCCAGGAGGTCACTTTGTTCCGAACTCCAAAATGTATGTCGACAATGTAGCGAACTGGATTGAAGCCCATCAAAATGGATCTCAGCTGAAGTCTGAAGCGCCAGAAGACGATATCGATTCGTTGTTGGACATGATGGATAATTTCGGGAAAGCGTGAGAAATGGGGAAACGCATTTATTAGATTCTATATAGACTATAATTCGTCATGTTCTATTTTCTTTTTTCCTGTTCTATATTTGTAGTAATACTTCTTTTCCTTCTTGGATAATGGGCCCTCTATTGGTTGTTGCTGGGTTTGTTCTATTATCCATTCAGTTATTTTGATCTTGTCATTTAATTTGTCAGATTTAGTATAAGCCACCAACTCTCCCTTTTCCTTATTAAAATAGAACAAGCTCGATTTGGAGGTAGCTGGAACTTCAATTTCTTTATCGCCAATAACAAATTTATGCGACTCATCATTAAATTTGGATATCATTCCGACGTTGACACGGTCAAGAAAATCAATGGCTATGGATTTCAACAATGGACTAACCAGATTTGCATTGGAAATAAGTAAAACAGAAGGTATATCTTCTGCCAACCATTCAGCAATACCATCACTTCTGATGTTGTGAAACTTTTTCACATAATTTTTCAATCTTGAAGTTAAAAACTTGGTGATTGACTTGACAGTTCTCTCACCTTGATAAACTTCACTGGCATGTTTCTGCAACTTTACTTGTTTCCCCTTTTCGTATTTAGGAGGTCTGAACACCATTAATGTGGGAAATCCTCGAACTTGGTATTGTGAACACAACTGTTTATTGTAATCCTTATCACAATTTACACTAGCAATATTGATGGAATACTTTGCATCTTTATTGATGTATTTGCCCAATTTATGGTATACTGGTTGTAATTTCTGACAGTATCCACACCAAGGGGCGTAAAACTTTACCAAAGTAGTGTAATTAGACTTGTGAACCACTTTGTCAAAATTTGAAGGCGTCAACTCGAAAATATTTGGGTCTGACGCATATTCATCTGCCTGAGCTCTAGCAGAGGCTAAAACAAGAATTTGAAACAATGCCAACAAGTAGTTGAAAATCATTTGGCCTGTCTGTAGTTGTCAATGTCTATAGTTTTGAAAATTTTTCAGAGTGTTCGGTCTTGCAATTTTTTTTTTTGCACAAATTGTATTCCGATTCGTATATTCCCAGATCAACTTGGTTGTAAGAAAAAGTTACTGTACAAAAAGCATGCATACAAATCAAAAATCACGTTTTCTTTGGGTACTACATTATAGGGTATAGATGACCAATGGAAGCAAAAAGAATTATGTTAAAATTCAATATGGAGTTATACAATCATGTCTCAATCTATACAATATTTCTTGAGTCAAAAAAAGACAGACAACTTTATATTTTGACCCTAAAACTATTGCTTGTCCAGCACCTACTAGCAAAATATAAACCAATGGGATAATCTTCTTTCTATCACTCGTCTCCATCAAATCAATGTTGACAAAGCTCTCTGTAAAACAAACACTTGTAATATAGCACCTCTAAATATAAACACCAACATAATTAGACACATAAATTGCAGATAAACCAATCGATATAGAAGCAACAATTGCATTGAGTGTGTAGCTGACAGCGCTTTTCTGTTTCACGTCACCTAACAAGGCCATGGATAGAGATCCGAATGCAAGTAATAATAATAACACTGTAAACACGGTTGTATAGGTTGTAAATGGACTGGATTCGACTGGAGATGATCCAACATCGTATAAACGGGCATACTCGTTATATGGAGCTCCAAGGGAAGATGACATTATCAATGAATGGTTTGTGCTATTAATGCTTGTAAAGTATTGAAGAGAGTATTGAATTGATTCTATATAGATTTTCTTTGGTGGCTGTTCTCTCAACTCAAAAAAAAAGAACAAGTGTACACGAACATAGCCTTTTCGGATTCATATATAGTTGGCTTTTCAGGGATATAAACTATTTCACACTATTTGCGGAAAAATTATCACCAGACTTGTTGTTCTACTGTTAATCCAATTTATTACATCCATATGAATTTATGAAATTGCACCTCATAGTGTGAGTTCATTTTTAAACTGCTTCACAATTTCAAAATAGTTTTAATTTTCAACACAGACGTATATTAAAAGTATTTTATATCGAGAACACTTTTGTACACTAATAATTGAACAAGAGTCTTTTACGTGTCATACTACAAATAAAACAAAAAAAGTGCTACTAGTCCGTACTTATTAGTCTAGCAAACTATTGTATTTTGCCTCCTTAATACTACTGCCGGTGAAATGAAGTCAACAACTGCCGCTAATGTTGATTTTTTTGAAAACCTAACAAGTCTTCCGCTGGATATTATTGCTAGAATCATTGCTTACTTGCCTAGGTGCATTTTACCAGAAATATTGTCTTTTGCACGGATTAGAGATATTGTTGCTTCTGAAATTTTGTCAGCCGTAGACATCACTGATTGGACAAGGAATTGTTATAAAAACAATGCCGCTAGAACTAGAGCCTCCCATTGTATTTGTAATGTGTTTACCATAAAACCAAAGAACTTTAAATTAGCAATGGACCAATGGCATATGCATCCTAAACTACTCAAGATTGGGGATTTCTCTACATTTCAATATATTTTGGAGACTGATCCAGAAATTCTACACAAAGCTATACATCTTCATGGACGTTTTCATCCGGAAAATATCGATGATCCAAACCCATCTTTCGAGTTACTCATAAATTCTGGTACTAGGTTTGATTCTTTATTCTTGTCATCTTTTGGAAATGTGCATTCATTACCCGCTATTACCAAAAATCTCCAGTTATCTTCTACCATATTGGAAGATTACAATATTGGTGGACTAAAAAAATTGTCTTTGGATATGACACTCCATTCTGAAACGGAAGTTCCATACAATTTGTATTCTAATATGGAGGAATTGCACTTATTATTGTGTTACCCGACTAATATGATCTTGCCTAAAAAATTACGTAAACTAATCGTCGACACATCACACGAAAATAGGGTAGCTTTTGCACCACAAGCATTGTTCAATTTAGAATATATAAAGTATTTCCAGTCATGTATGAAGTCTTTAAATGAAACCAGATTAGTTACCCCAAATTTAAAACTGTTATACCTTTCATGTTGTCATAAATTTTCAGATTTCGGAAGTTTGAAACGATTAAAACATCTTCAAGATTTAAAAATATATGATTGTATTTACCCAATTGATTTGTTTAACGGCAAGGCTTTTTCCGAGTTAAGAAGGTTTGAATATACAGCTTCATCTATTGATGGAAAATTGCCAAATTTTGAAGTTCCAGAAACTTTTAAGAATTTAACCTTGACTTTTCCTGCAAATTTAAAAGTGTTATCGATCAACAATGCAATGTTTATGAAGATCAATTTAAACACTTTAAAACTTCCTACTTCATTGACAAATCTAAAGCTTTCAAATACACCCTTAAGTGAAGGATATTTGTATTTTCCAGAAAATTTAAGATTTATAGAGATTGACGTGCCAAAAGTATCATTTAAAAGTGATTTTCAGCTTCCCAGAGCGGCCGTAGAAGTGACCATAGAGGCCGATATAATTATTTTTGAAGGGACTGATTTTATCTATAACTTACCAGAGAAGCTATCACATTTGACCTTGAAGGCTGGCTTTAAGGGAGCAATAGTGCCTTTAACTCAGAAAGTCAAATGGCCCTCACTGATGAAATACTTTTATTTAAAGAATTTTTATACTGATGAAGAGCAATTAAGATTGTTAAATTTGAAAGAATCAAACCTTCAAACGATTGAGATTTTTAGAGGTAGAGTTAAGAAATTGCCTGATGATTTATTCCCAGTTAGTGTCAAAAGTTTGTCGTTAATAAGAATGGGAATTGAAGAATTGCCTCAATCCTTTGAATGCTTGCAAAACTTACACCAATTATACCTTAGGTTTAATAACTTGAAGAATGTGAAACCTGTTAAATTACCATTATCAAACTTGAAATATTTGGATCTATCTTGTTCAAAACTCCGTTTATTATCACCATTTTTGCAGTCGAATCTTGAAGAAGCACGTTTTGATGATGAAATAACTGTAGTTACTGAATGTAATTGGAATTTGAATGTCATTGATGCCAGACAAATGTTGAAAAAAATAAAGGGGCTCAGTTTATATGTTGATGGATTCCATAAAACCTTAAAGAACATATCCCTGCACTCTTCACGTTTGCACATTTTAGATGTTCATGACGATCCCTTTTTTGATGAACAGGAATATAATGCCAGTCTAGAGGTTGTATCTAGCTGCAGCTCAGAAGATCTTTATTGTGGAAGTGATTCTGATCTGGACGAAGAAGAAAATGAGAGGGCAAAGAAAAGAAGAAAAAAGGGGAATCCACAATGATAGGTGATTGTCATGGGATAACAACTACAAACTTCAATGGCCTGGACTTTAAACTCATCGACAACTGATTTAAATTGAAATTGAATTTGGGATGTATTGCCTAAAAGTTTTATAGCTTGTGTTTAGAAACAATAAATAAATATGTTGATATTAAAATACTATTGGTGTTTACTAATGAAGACTTCCTAGTACTTAACAACTAACAAACCTATCTCTATATATCATTATAAAATAAATCCTCGTGTTGAAAACTTTCTATCATATTATTCAAATACTCTAATTGATGAAAAGCATCTTGAACCATCATCACTAAATCAAGATTTTCAGTTGCAGTTGTTAATTTTTTCATGGATGAATAAAATATTTTTTTCAATTCCATAATATCTTCCTTGATTTGGTTAAGTGTATCTCGAGATTGATTCACCATATAATTCCCATTAAGTATAAAAATTAATGCTTTGATTTTGTAACAGAATTTCAAATCAATATCTGTTAATTTGATGTATGAAACAAGATCATTCACTAGTTCAGGTATAGATTGATCAAGGGAACTTGCGTTCGAGATCAGCATAATATTCAATTTGTAGATGATATCAGTAATGTTAGTATCATTGTTACGAGTAAAGGCGACATTCAACAACCTCACAAAATTGAAACAAAGCTCGAGACTCTTCGTAGTATCGGTTTCTTGAGCATTTCCATAGTTAGATGTTTCAATCCCCGATATGTATTTGAATAATAGTAAAACAAATTCATTATTATCGGGCTTGTGATATTTCCTGACTAATTGAGTGAAAATACTCACTGTGAAGTATTCTAATGTAGTATATTCCCTTTTATTGGCATTGTAATCCGACACAACGTAGAAAAACAATTTCAAAAAGCCTGCTAGATTCTGTTCCTCATTATCTCCAATCAAATAGCCATTGAATAGTAATGTTAGTCTCAATAATTGCATTCGTAAATGATTATTAAACATATTGATCTTCAATGGCATTTTATTTTCGTGAAATAATTTGGTTTCTCCTCCAAATTTATTCGTAAAGTCAACTAATTCGTCAAATGTAAAAACATTCTGCTCGATATTTTTAATCATCTCAATTATCGATATTAAATGCTGTGGATTTAACACAGTACTCAATGCTCTCATAATAAATTTTCTTAAATCGGATTTTATAATTGTACTGGTATTATAAGCTGTTATAGGGTCTCTAGCAATCAAAAATAATAACGATTGGGGGATATAATCAAAGTTTCCACCAAAATCAAATATCATTTCTTCCACATTTTTTAAAAAATAGAAATTCCTCCTAACTTTATCCATATCATTGATTTCCTGTCTTATAAGACTATCAATATACAGCGAATTCTCATTGGCATCATATTTGAGAAGCCCATCTGATCCATTATCATTTAATTCCATCACTAATCTTGCTTTGATCTGTTGTAATTTTTCGTATTTTTCTTTCAATTCTTGTTCTTCTTTGTTGATTTCTTGTTTAATATTTTCATTTCTAGTATTTATCTTGTGTATTTTATTTGCTTCATATTTAAACACTGATGGTATTTTAATATCAAATGGTTTTTTTGAATCAAATGGTTGCTGGGAATATGTGTTTTTCGTTATTGTGTTGTTGTTATTAATATAGTTTAATCGCAGTGATCTTCGTGCTGATTTGTATGTTGCCATTCTATCCGATTTCTTACCTGATATCACTGTCATGATATCTGGGTCTTCGTCATCAGAAGAGTCTGACAGTAATGAAATTATCGACACATTATCAGGTATATATGGCATTGTGGGGGTAGCCCGGCTTTAAAAGTATTTGATAAAGAAGTTAAGTGCTTGAGTAGGAAATCTTTAAGAAGCAGATCCCCTAACAATTTTTTTTTTTAGTTTCATCTACCGCGTCGTGTTTATCAATTTTTTCTTCACCTCCATAATTAAGGTAGAGCCATATAAGATATTTTTGAAATCGACACCCATCATGAACTAGACAAAGGGAAATAGTCACAACGCTTATTTTGATTCAATGTCAGGTCAACACTATCTTTTGTTTTAATTCTGAAAACTCTAGGTTAAAGAACTGTATAGTAGCTCGACCATTTCATATACTTCAAATTACAAGTCTAACATCTATTTTCAATGATCAATATCGGCTAGGGACGGCAATTTATAAGAACTAAGCTCGATTTATCCAACTTGCCACACACAACTGCACAAAGAAAACTTTTCCATACTGAACTGTGAGGCATTATTGAAGAATTTGTATAGCCATTGTGATGTGTGGCACGAAGATTTGTGTGTAATTCCTGCCTGCGCACCACCATGAACTCAAAGTAATATGCGGCAAACACTAAATGCCAAAGAAAACTTCCTTGACACTTCAATTCAAATTCCGTTACAGAAGAAAAAAAGATACAGAGAACATCATTTCTTGGTTTCAGTTTTTTCTGTTCACACTTTCTCTTTCTTTCTTTTCTCCAATCACCAACTCATAATTACTAAACCAGAACTCATCAACAAACAATGTCGACATCAACAACATATGAAAAATTACCTTTGCAACCATTATTCGATACTATTGAAGAATTGAAGCCAAAATTCATTGAAAGATTACAAAAGGCAATTGCAATTCCATCAGTATCTTCTGATGAATCTTTAAGACCAAAAGTTGTCGAAATGGCCAATTTCTTAGTAGATGAATTGAAAACTTTGGGATTCACTGATATTCAATTGAAAGAATTGGGTACTCAACCACCACCAGTTCAAGATGCTAATTTACAATTACCTCCAATTGTTTTAGGTCGTTTTGGCAATGATCCAGCCAAGAAAACTGTTTTAGTTTATGGTCATTATGATGTTCAACCAGCTTTGAAAGATGATGGTTGGAAAACTGAACCATTCACCATGCATTACGATAAGGAAAAAGAAATCTTGTACGGTAGAGGATCTACTGATGACAAAGGTCCAGTTGTGGGATGGTTGAATGTCATTGAAGCACATAATAAATTGGGCTGGGAATTGCCAGTCAATTTAGTTGTTTGTTTTGAAGGTATGGAAGAAAGTGGATCCTTGGGATTGGATGAACTTGTCGCTAAGGAAGCACAAAACTACTTTAAAAAAGTCGATCAAGTGACTATTTCAGATAATTATTGGTTAGGTACCACCAAACCTGTTTTGACTTATGGGTTAAGAGGTTGTAACTACTATCAAATTATCATTGAAGGTCCTGGTGCTGATTTGCACAGTGGTATCTTTGGTGGCATTATTGCTGAACCAATGACAGATTTAATCAAAGTGATGTCTACTTTAGTTGACGGCAGTGGTAAAATCTTGATTCCAGGTGTTTATGATATGGTTGCTCCTTTGACTGATAAAGAAGATCAATTATATGATAGTATTGATTTTTCAGTTGAAGAATTAAATGCTGCTAGTGGTTCCCAAACTTCATTACACGACAACAAGAAAGATATTTTGAAACACAGATGGAGATTCCCATCCCTTTCATTACATGGTATTGAAGGTGCCTTTTCAGGTGCTGGTGCCAAAACTGTTATCCCTGCTAAAGTTGTTGGTAAATTCTCCATTAGAACTGTCCCAGATATCGAATCGAAAAAATTAGACGATTTGGTATTCCAACATATAACTTCTGAATTCAAAAAATTAAACTCACCAAATAAATTCAAAGTTGAATTAATTCATGATGGTAATTACTGGGTTTCTGATCCATTTAATGATAGTTTCACTGCTGCTGCCAAGGCAACTCAAGATGTTTGGAATGTTGTTCCTGATTTTACTAGAGAAGGTGGTTCAATTCCAATTACTTTGACTTTTGAAAAAGAATTGGGTGTTGATGTTTTACTTTTGCCAATGGGTAGAGGTGATGATGGTGCTCATTCAATCAATGAAAAATTAGATGTAAGTAACTATATCAATGGTTGTAAAACATTGGGTGGGTATTTACATTATTACGGTAAAGCTTAATAAATATTGGGGAAACTCTATGTATATGTGTGTGTATGAATTGAATTGAATTGACTTGACTTGACTTGACTTGACTTGACTTGACTTGAATTGTTGAGTGTTAAAGTAGAGAATATTTTAGCAACCAATCACAAAAAAAATTGTTGTGCATAATTGCCCAAAAAAAAATCTATCAATAAACAACATAAGCTGAGGGAGGAAATGGAGGACCGAAGAAAAAAAAAAAAATTTTCTCTTCCTTGTTTATAAAGGGAGAGAGATGAAGATTAACTACTACTACGATGGGATGAATGAATGAGAGAACAAAGACTGATGATGGTTCCAAAAATTTTTATTTTAAAGAAAAGAGAGACACTAAAAAAAAGAAAATCTTAGTAGAAGAAGAACAAATTTAATCATCCCTCTCACAATCCGAAAATTTTTCTTGCTTTTCATACATCTTTTTCTTCAGTGTTTTTCCCCCTAACATTTAACATTAGTTTATTTTATTTATATATTAATCATTTGATATTTCAACTTCAACTTCCACTTGTATATATACATTATTTTTTTTTATTTCATTAGTATTGTCATTAAAGATCAAATCTTCTATCTGCATTATCCGTTTGTGTTGAAATAAAAGTGCATTAAGGGAGGAAATCATTTCATTACTGAATTTGCTGTCTTACTAATTTATTACAATTATATTTTTCAATCCCCTTGTATTAATAGCTTATTTGATCAAGAAATAAGAGTGGGTTCTTTCTTTTTTATACATAAATAATAGTCCATTTTAACTAATTTCATCATGTCGGAGAATTTAAAGAGAGCAGAATCATTGTTTAATAGAATAATGAATCAAACAACTAACAATGATTCATCAACATCATCATTTGCATCACAATCATCAACACCAACAACACCAATACTGGAATCATCACCAACTACATCAAATACTACAACTGCCAATACTTCTACTTCACGCTCTAATATTTTAGGTTCCAGAAAATTCAATTCATCTTCATATTCTGTTCCTACCGTTTCATCTAATATTCCCAAATTGGATATTGAAAAATTAACTCGAGAGGCATTAGCTTCTGTTCCAGAGTCGCATCATACATTACCTTATTGTTGGACCATATGGTATCATTCAAGAAATAAAAAGAAAGAACAAGGACAAAAAGTATCGGAAGAATTACAAGAGTCAATTGAAGAACAACTGCCAGAGCAACAACAACAACAAAGTGTTGGAGTCGATTCATATTTACAGACCACTAATGAATTGGAGTTTATTGACTTTTCTACTGGGAACCCAATCCATCATATTGCTTCTTTAGAACAATTATGGAGTAGTTTTTCATCAATTAAAAAAACATATACATTGAATATTGGCACTGAATTTTTAATTTTCAAAACTGGTGTGAATCCTGTATGGGAAGATCCAATAAATTCCAAAGGAGGTAGATGGGTTTTCCGTTTTAATAGAAAAATCATGGATGGGTATAATAATAATGATAAGAAGAGTAATAAACAAGAGTTGTTCCGGAAAAGAACAAGTTTAATTTGGGAAAGATTAGTGTTAAAGACTTTAACGGGATCTTTAATTCCGGATTCGAATTCTAGTGAAATCCAAGAATTATTATTAAATGATATTTGTGGATTAGTGTTGAGTGTTCGTAAAGATGAAGATATTATAAGTTTATGGAATTCAAATTTAAATTTTTTCGGAAAAAAGGACCAAACCAAAAAGTTGACTTCATTCCAAGCAAGAAGAATTATTTGTGATTCAATATTACGTGTCATTCGTGAATGTGATTTGATTAATCAAGGTAGTGATTGTGTTGAAACTATTGATACCGGTTCTAATGAAAGAGTTTTTGGTGTTAGTTTTGATTATAGAATTCATGCTGATAATGAAAGAGAAAGAGAAAAGTCTATTGCTAGTAATGGTGCTAATGGTTCTACAACAGGTGGCAGTACAGGTAGCAATAGTGGACAAACTTATGGAAACCATTACAATAGGAGATACAACAAATATAACAGCAATAACAGCAACAGCAACAGCAACACTGCTAGCAAAACAGATTCCATTGCCAAGTAAATGTGCTGATACACCAGAAGTTTTCAGGGTATGTAGCTATATAAGTGTACATATAAAGTGTTTTCACACATTTTTGAAACAAATTTCTGTAGCAACGTAGCCAATTTAGTAATATTTGTAATTAGTGTATTGTTTTAAAGGGGTGTTTACTCAAGTTCTGATGCACACGGTAATACTTGCATTGATATTGGGGGAACAACCAATTAAGAAGTAATACTGATGAAAAAGATTTGCGCAATTGAAAATTTAAATTGAATTAAATTAATAAAGGGAAAAACAGGTGGTTTTTCTTCCACATTATCAGCAACAATAAGTAAAGCGTAAATATGAATTTAATAATGGTCAGTTATGCAGTCATAAATTATTCGTGTTGTTATTATATAGAGAGTGTTTGTTGTTATTTCACTAATTTTCAAACTAATTTATTTCTTTTTCCATGAAAATAATAATAGTATACCATTTTATTGATGTATGCGTAGAGTGGATCGATAAAAATAGTATTATTTGAATATTATTCTTGTTTTGCATGATATTAGTTGAAGATTCTGCTTAACATGGAAAGATTTATTATATTATGATTTTCAATTTTCGTAGATTTTGCCTAGAAATAGATATTCCCAAATCAAAAGATCTGGCATATTTAACATTCCAAAATATTGGGGGGGTGCTGAAATCAACGTGGCTGTACATCTGTTTTTGAAGAATGCCAGTGTGACAGAGCAACTAACATGAAATAGTTTGATCTAGCGTACAAATTAGTTGTGTATTGTCGATGTTAACCAGAAAAGTTTACAAAGAAAAAACTAATGTCATTAATTGCAAGAAAGTGGAGAAGGAAAGGCTGGAAAGATCTGGTGCTAGAACAATTTCTAATCAATAACAGTTACGAGCCAATTAAATCATTTGGAAATTGACTCGTTCTACATCATACCCTTTTACTCTCTAATAACCAAGGCACAAATCAATAATTGATCACACGATCGCAAGTTTACTTTGGTAAACAATAAAAGTAAGCATTGCAACAGCCAACCCCAAACACCTTCCAGCTCTTTGTTTTCATTATTAAAACTGTCAACAATTAGATGGCATTGAATTTGAGACAATAGTTGATACAGCACACGAGTGCAACAACAACAGGATAGAATTTGATTACAAGTTGATGGTTTAGAACACCTTTTGTGTTGCATAAACACAAGATTTAAAACACAACAACAAAAGTGTTTCATTGATCGTAAGGACACAGTGGCTTCCTGTGTTGTTTCCATTACTATTAACAATGTCCTTGCTGGGTACCGTCATATTTCATTCTAGACTATTGTCGTACTAAATTGAATCCTTTGATTTACTTCGACTGTTGGCATATTCTATTTTGTTTGTTGTCTAGTTTCTACTTCAGTAGCCTTCGAACAAACAATACACTTCAGAATAATTGCTTACTCATCAGGTCTCAAATAAATTGTTGGAGACAGCATATATATATTTCTTATTGTTGAAAGACAACTTGTGACAACTCCTCTGGTAGTAAACACAATTTAAAAAATGGTGCAATAGGACTAAACTAAGCTCAATTCATTGGAAGTCTGCGACAGACAATAATAAGATGTGGTACATATTATATTCAGACAAAAGTTTACGGAATGGAACTAATTTCTTGCCGGTGACGGTCTTTTTTCATTTTGTGTCGTTCAATTTCTTTTATTTCTTAGTCATAAAAAAATTTTTTTTTCCTTGCCCCCATTTACTACTACACACTTTAAAAATAAGAAAGCAATGTTTCTCTCTCATACTTTTAACTAATACAATACAATATACAATAAAGAATTGTTTTATAAAGAGAGTAATAAATAAATTATAAATTATCTAACTAAACAAACAAGAAAGAAAGAAAAATTTTTTTTTAGCTTTCACTTTAAACAAAACGAATCCTCAAAACTTAACTGGTTTTTTTTTATTTTTTTTGTTTCTTATTTTTATTTTTTTATAACAAACCCTACCTAGAGGAATAAGTTCAACATAATAGAGAATTACCAGTTATAAACCACGATAGTACCGACCTAAAACAATACGAAGATTATTGTAGATTCACAGAAGTATACAACTACAACACCAATAAAATCTTTCGCAAACTCCTCCTCCCCACACACGACGAACAATAGGTCTGTTTCACTTTTTTTTTTTTTCTCCCGGGACAAATGACTACATCGAATAGTCAGTCCAAACAATTTGAAACAGTACCTTCTATAGTCGACTTATTATATTCCGCTAAGAAACTATTGAATTTACAACCAAGAATTGATAATTTGCACCTACGTCGATCGAATTCAAGAACTCAATTAGTCATGCAATCTCAGGCCCTTAGTATGAACAATCGTAACACTGCCAGCAATGGTAAGGATGACAATCAAAGCTTTTCAATTTCCCCAGTAAACAATCAAGCCTTAGGTGCCACACATGATAAAGTATTGGATTTACTATCGCCATTGTCAATAGATGACTTAAAGAATAACACCATTACCACTACAACTACAACAACGACGTCGTATCACCAGAATAAACTGAATCAGCGTTTGAATGGTAATGTCAATACCAACCCTACCCATAACACTGGTAATAATAGTGATACTCGATCCACACTTTTCAAACCCAGATCTCCACATTCTGAAAACACATCTCCCAAGAATATCTTGTCGTCGTCATCATCATCAGCAACAACAACAGTAGTTGCTGTACCAAAAGTGAACAACCTCAATCATAATACTACTACCAATAATGATGGAGGTAATTCAGAATTCAAATCGTCCAATTCTTCATTGCCACTGAAAAAAGTTACCAAATGCTACAACTGTAACACCACGGCGACACCACTTTGGAGAAGAGATGCCGAAGGTAATACTTTGTGTAACGCTTGTGGACTATTTCTCAAACTACATGGAACTTGTCGTCCACTTTCATTGAAGTCAGATGTAATCAAGAAAAGAAATTCCAGAAAAACAAGTACATCTTCAAAAGTGGGAACGTCGACAAATCAATTTATAAATACTTCGGTCAGAGGGAACGATGTAAGAATGAAACAAAAGCCAATAGCCATAGCTGCAACTTCATCTTCCACTTCATTATCTGGTAGTGGGGGTGTCAGTGGTGCCAATTCACTTCCTTCGAGTCAACGATTCAAAAATGTATTAATATTACCTAAGCCTCCTAGTGGAACAAATTTAACTGGTTCAGCAAGAACAAAATCAATACCTATTCCAGCGAATAATGCACCTTCTCCTGATGGGCCTTTTTCTCCTTCGCTAAAAAGAAAGAAATCTGAAGTTGATGTAGGCCCACGGACTCCAACATCTTTGTCGGCATCGGCATCGGCATCTTTTTCCATGCGTAATAGAGTACCATCGTCTTCATCATTAACTGGTACTTCATTCACCAATTCAATAAAGAGGAATAATTCATTTTCCAATAGAAAATCGTCACTTACGAGTTTGATGCAGAGAAAAAATACTCTTGGAACAACACCAACAACTACAAATTCATTAACATCATCGAATATCAATATTTTGAACCAACGTTTCCCACAGCCAACTTATTTTGAAAATTTTGGTAATAATAACAGTGGACCACAATCTCCTGCAATCTCACGTCATAACAGCACAACCACTTTGATGAATTCTAATCAAGTCATACTAGAGAATGTGAACACCCCGGGTTCTTATAATTCAACCAACTCATTTCCTTCCTATGTTCCACACGAGACTCCTAATTCAATTCCTGAAACTCCACTAAATGTTAACGATTTACTACCTTCTTCATTCAACAGAAGGTCAAGTCAAATGTCTACCAGACAAGAAAGAGTCTTGGAAGAATATCGTGCTAGTAAACCACCAGCTATGCCACATAAAGGTATTGACGACGAGATGATGATATTAGATGCATTGAATGATTTCCCAGGTTTAGAAGCAATTGACATGGGTAATCCTAATGGTATGTCCACTGACAATTATAACAATGAATACAATGATCTTTTTAGAAAATTTACAAGTTTAGAGAATGATCCGTTTGTTGATCAAACTGCAAATTCTAATCAAAATAACAATTTCGGGTTCCAACAAATACCAACAGGAAACAATTTTTACAAGGTTGGCAATAACGGCAATATTGGCAGTGCTAACAAAAACAACAGTAGCAATGTCAGTAATAATTCAGGGGATTATAAGGATTTGGATTGGTTGAAGTTTGACATTTGAAAATGTACGTGTTTGCAAACTCTAGGAGAGAATATCTATTGATTCATGGTATGAAACATATGTGTTTTTTGGCATAGTATATACTTTCTATCTAATGACTATGTATACGATTCTTACAAACTAAAATTGTTTCTGTGTAATTGTTATAACTACTATAGTAAATGTTGTGTTTTGGGGTATTCAACACCATAGACCTTTTTTACTTTCTTTCGTTTAAGTATAACAAAACTTCATCTCGTGGAGCATGTGACCTAAACGACAGTATTAATATGGGCATGTTTATATAGGTAAAGTGCGTGTCTGCGATGGCGAAAAAAAAGATTTCTCAACAAATCTGTGCAAAAATTTCCAGTCTTAAACAAATCTCGATTTAAATTCTCTCCCTCTCTCTCCTTAAATTTTTTTTTTTTTCAGTTTTTTCATTTTCTTCTTCTTTATTCTTATATCGATAATAATATACTCAATTTATCTATATTAACAACAATCATGTCCTCCGCTCCAGCCACTAACTATAAAGTTGCCGATATTTCATTAGCTGCCTTTGGTAGAAAAGATATTGAATTATCTGAAAATGAAATGCCTGGTTTAATGTACATTAGAAAAAAGTACGGTCCATCCCAACCATTGAAAGGTGCTAGAATTGCTGGTTGTTTGCACATGACCATTCAAACTGCTGTTTTGATTGAAACTTTGGTTGCTTTGGGTGCTGAAGTTACTTGGTCTTCTTGTAACATTTTCTCCACTCAAGACCATGCTGCTGCTGCCATTGCTGCTGCTGGTGTTCCAGTTTTCGCTTGGAAAGGTGAAACCGAAGAAGAATACCAATGGTGTATTGAACAACAATTGTTTGCTTTCAAAGATGGTAAAAAATTGAACTTGATCTTGGATGATGGTGGTGATTTAACCTCTTTGGTTCACGAAAAATACCCAGAAATGTTGGAAGACTGTTACGGTTTATCAGAAGAAACCACTACTGGTGTTCACCATTTATACAAATCTTTGAGAGATGGTAAATTGAAAGTCCCAGCTATCAATGTTAACGATTCCGTTACCAAATCCAAATTCGACAACTTGTATGGTTGTAGAGAATCTTTAGTCGATGGTATCAAGAGAGCCACCGATGTTATGATTGCTGGTAAAGTTGCCATTGTTGCCGGTTTCGGTGATGTTGGTAAAGGTTGTGCCATGGCTTTGCACGGTATGGGTGCCAGAGTTATTGTTACTGAAATTGATCCAATCAATGCTTTACAAGCTGCTGTTTCTGGTTACCAAGTTGCTCCAATGGACGAAGTTGCCTCTATTGGTCAAATCTTTGTTACCACCACTGGTTGTCGTGATATCATCACTGGTAAACATTTCGAACAAATGCCAGAAGATGCCATTGTTTGTAACATTGGTCATTTCGATATTGAAATCGATGTTGCTTGGTTGAAAGCCAATGCTGAGTCTGTTGTCAACATCAAACCACAAGTTGACAGATACTTGATGAAGAACGGTCGTCACGTTATCTTGTTGGCTGACGGTAGATTGGTTAACTTGGGTTGTGCCACTGGTCACTCTTCATTCGTTATGTCATGTTCTTTCTCCAACCAAGTTTTGGCCCAAATTGCCTTGTTCAATGCTGACAACAAAGAATTCAGAGAAAAATTCCCAGAATTTGCCAAGACTGGTCCTTTCGATGTTGGTGTACACTTGTTACCAAAGGTTTTGGATGAAACTGTTGCCAGATGTCACTTGGACCACTTGGGTGCTAAATTGACTACTTTGACTGAAACTCAAGCTGAATACTTGGGTATCCCAGAAGAAGGTCCATACAAGGCTGACATCTACAGATACTAAGTGTTGCGTTTAGTCTTTGCTAGGTTTACTTTTAATTTCTTCTGTCATTTTATTGACAATCGTCTAATTTAAAACTTAAAAAGGTTTGATGATTATGTTTACTTACCTTTGAGTTTTGATTTTGACTTTATCTTTTTTGTTTTGTTTTTGGTATTTTTAATGACATTGCATCAACTGCATTTTTTTTATTATTATTATTAATGGATTTTATATTCATTCAATTGGTATTTTTATTGGATACTATTATTAATTACATGGGTTTATGACTAAAATTTCAATTTATATTTTTTTTACATTTTGTTTTAATACAACGGTAGATAATTATGTATGTATATATTTTTTTTACCAATATAGATCTTCAACGATTAAAAAAAAAAAAAAGAAAAAGGTGGTGAACTTGTAGGTACTTATTTTGAAGACTATTCTGTTGATATAACAGTGTTCTATTTTTTTTTGAATTCCTTTGGCTATGCCATGTTTTGTAATTCTAGATTAACAATTGGAAAGAATCACAAGAGCCGTCTGCCAATTTAACACTAGTTTGAGCTGTTGAACCAGATCCAGTGGTGCTTCCAAAACACCAATCAAATTTATCTTGATATCCGATTTTCCCATCTTTGATTTGGAACTCTGTACCACCACTGACGGCGCGACTACAAGTAAATTCCTCATTGCCATTGATACCACAAATTCCTTTAGAAGATCTAATTTCAATATTTGAGTCATCGATTGTTTTTCTGAAATGATAGGTGGCACAAGTTCCTGAAGTGTACCATTTACCATTGCTAATAAGACAGCCAGATTTCCCTGACAAATGAACATAAGATCTTGCAGGAATACCCGTGGGGTTATGTATGGTAGTAGAAGTACCTGTTGTTGTTTTCGTGGTTAATGTTGGATGAGCTACTTTACCCTTTGGCGGGTACTTAATTCCAGTTGATGGACAATTAGTGTGAGCCACTGAATCGATGGGGAGGAAATTATGTTGCAATAAAGATCCCTTGACATGATGATAATACCAAATCTCATTGATTGCATGATTATAATCGCATTTGATAAAGACATTAGCTCCAAATTTATCATTTAATGCAGACTGAATCTCTGATAAACTATATGTTTTCGAATTGGTTGGCACAATTCCAGCTTCAGCCAACCAATCATAAGTAGGCAATTTGTTAAACAAACCAATGGCAATTCTGAAAAAATCATATAAATTTTGGTTTTTAGGAGTGTTCGATAAATAACATGATGGCTTAATTGTACTGAAACAAGTACCATGTTTATTATATTCATGAGCCCAAAAGGAACTATCTTTACCATGGTAATCTTTCCAAGAATAACTCATATTATTGTATAATTCTTCGTCACCAAACTGATCGACTATAATTGATCGTATAATTTCACCATTGGGGTTAATTTCCAACGAAGGATCACAAAATTGTGGATATCCATAGGAGCACATGTTACCCCATAATCCATGTTGAGTAAACAAATTGTCTGGCCCAGTTGCTGGATTATAGTCCCAAAACTGTGTTAACAAAATGACTCCTGCTGGGGATTCATAACAACAACTATTGACATTTTCTAATTCTTGTGCATTTCTTGAACATGAGATTGGTGAATCAATGGGGCACGAGTCGGGTGGAAGGTCAGATAAAGTGAATACTTCTTGAGTAGCCTTGATATTGGTGAGCAAATGTGCTAGAATTGCCAAAATACTATACTTCATTTTGATTACCATTATGTTTATTTTCTATATCGCAATTTCTGATACTCTCTAGGTGTGTTTTTAAAGGAAGAAGAAACGTGGACAGGTGGATACAATAAAAAAACCTGGGCGGTATAACAATTGTTTATAAATCGCGTGGGTGCTGGTCGTCGTCGTGTGTCACTACAATTTCCTTATCGTTATCGCTTAGACAAACTACATGACAAAATTATTTTTGGCTTGAGTTACAAAAAATAGCTAACAGCACTAGCATGTACTTTTTGTTGAGTATACTCAATTATGGTAAAATTATAAAAAAATTTGGGCATTAATAATGGTTAACGGTTGTTGAAACTTTTATCTAGTATACCATCAGGGATGTTGCAAATTTATGAGAAACAATTTTTAGATAGAGATTTTATCGAATAATTGTTGAAAACCAATCAGTAGATAAAAACCGAAACAACGGGTACAACCAATTTTTCTATTACATTATGAATATGAACAGATCCCAAAAGCAATCCAAGAACTACAAGTAAACTTAAGGCATGATATATCTTTTTAAGAAAAGTACACAATTAGCCCAGCTACAAAAATTCACAATTAATTATATATATTATCCACATTACATCAAAGTCAATATTTAGAACACAATTGATTCTTGTTTTTCAACTTCATTTTGTTTGGTTCCAGTATTATTACTTGTGCTATGCTGCATTGATTCCAAATCAATGTCGTTATTATCCTCACAATTATGATCAACTTGGGATTTGTCAAACACTAGGCAGCCAAATTTGAATGGCGGCCTTTCACAGAACCCTGTCGAAAAGCCATACCTAGAAGCAGGAATGAGACCCCAACATACGTACATTATAAATGTAATGATGTAAAGTGCAGCACAAATAACGCCAATAGCCCAACTTGCATAGTAACAATAGGGATTAAAAGAAAAACCAAAATCATCTTCAGTCCAATCGTCGGTGTAACCGGCGAAGGCTTGGAACATAGAACTCCCAATGTACAAAAAGAAAAACGAGATTTCTCCTCCTAACAAAATTCCGTTGTAGGCTTTCAAGCCCCCAATAATTGGCACACCAAACCAAATATAGCAATTGTAAATGAAATTCAACACCGTGACAGTTAATATAAAAGCATTGTAAGGGCGTAATGTCTTTACACCGGTAGCAAAACATCCCACATTTCCAACAAACTGGAAAAACCTGAAAAAAACACCAATATAAACTCTAGCGGTACTCATTGTAGTAAGTTATAATACAACTAAAAAAACAATTATTACTATTGCAAATTATCTGTATTATATATGTTTTTTTTTTGAATACTTGTGTCATTGCGTTCAGAAATGCTTGAAACTATCAATGAGACCATATTCCATAATTTAACCCGAGCAGCATATTCTTAATTCTACAGCCTTGTCTGGCATACCTTAATTGAGTCTATCTCCTGCATAAATGGAGATAGTTGAATTAATTGTCCAGTTCATTTTAGTGCACATGTCTGAACATATACTGTAAAAACTATTCTATGCCATGGTATCTATTTCAATCAAATAAGAGAGCATTACCTGAAAAAACCATCGAAAAGGTTAGGTTGTGTAATGTATAGATTACTGTTTAATGTTAAAACTCTTCTTATGTAATAAAAAACGTTTAGGGAATTTTAGAACACGTATATTTGAAATTGATCTCAAATGTTCTATATTTAGCAAATTAGCAACTCATTTTTGTGCAAGTTATTCATTTGCCACAATTCAAATTAGGTGCAATGACCTAAATAAAAAGGAGACTAATAAGGCTGATGGACAAACAGATAAAAATCGACAGTCATCCTTTTCTTCACAATCATTGTTCCAAACTTTTCATTTTATGTGCGATTTCCCCCTATCTTACGTCAAACGTTTGGAAGTTACCATTGCCAAGAAATTGTAAACTTGCGATTAGTTAATCAAGAATAAATTGAGAAGAGACTAAAAATAGGAGGTAAAGTACTTTTATTATAAGTGAATAACAAAAATAACCATTAACCTCTATAACCAGAAACAAATGTAAGTGGTTTTTGCAATCAGTAAAAACTGTAGTGGTAGATATAATTAATTAATACTAGTAACAATTGAATTGAATTGAATTGTTAAATGAAATAAGATTGTTATTCAAGTAAGATGTTGTTCTTGTTCTCTTATTAATGACTAGCCTTTAAAGTGTATTCCAACTCTATTTAGAATCCACCTTTCTTTTTCTAATACACTCTAAATGTGTCAGCTAATATTGATCTTCAATTTACTGGAGACAATTGAACAAGTCGACTATTCTCTTTACAAGCTCTCATTTACATACTAAGCATGTTACTTCATTAATGTGACACTTTTGATTATTACTCTACAATCTTTGTATAAAACCTACCTGTATTTGTGTTTCCACGCTATATTATTTGACAATGTAATCTTACATTATTTGCCAAAACATCTCATTTCGACACATTTTTTTCATAACCTTATGGCCTTAAACAAACCACATGTCAAACTTGCAGTCACTTGGTAACACAATAAAAAAATCGAAACTTTTGCTACAAACAGTAGCATGCATTTGTTGTCATATTCAATTACGACAAATTTGTAAAGCAAATTTACTCTTTAATGACATTTAAAGGTTATGGGAATTATCAGTTAATAGAGTACCAGGGATGTTGTATATTAATAGAATATCATCTTTAGATAGATATGTGTGCGGATTATGTTAAATAACCGTCAGTATGGAGAAATTAAACTAAAAACTACAATCAGTTGTTCCACGACAATATCAATTTAAAAACAACAAAAAGTAATCTAACAGTTATCCAAAATTAATCTTTAGGAATAATATATGCCAGTCAAAAAGTATATAATTATCCCAGCTACAAAAACTCACAATTAATAATATTTATTATCCACTTTAGAGAAAAATCAATGCAAGAAAACCCAATTGATTCCTATTCTCAACTTGATTTTGTATTGGTTCCAGTATTATTACTAGTATTATGTTGCATTGACTTTAAACCAATGTCGTTATTATCCTCACAGTCATGATCAACTTGGGATTTGTCAAATACCAGACAGGCAAATTTAAATGGTTGTCTTTCAAAGAATTCTGTCGATAAGTCATGTACGGAAGCAAAAGTAATACCCCAGCATTCACACATTATAACCTGCATGCAGTAAAGTACAGCACAAGTAACGCCAATACACCAACTTGCATAGTGATGATAAGGTTTAAGGTGAGAACCATAACCAAAATTATTCAAATTGTTGTTGCAACCGGTGAAGAGTTGGAAAATAGAACTCCCAATATAAAAAAGGAAAAATAAGGTGCCCCCACCTAGAACGAATTGTCTATAAGCTCTAACATCCTCTGTATCCACGGTACCTTTCATACCAAACCAGCCAAGGCAATTACTAAAAATATTATAAATGAAACTGAACACTGTAACGGCTATTATCAACCCATTATAATGACCACCTGCCTTTATACTCGTAGCAAAACATGCTAGATCTCCTACCAACTGGAGAACTTTTAAAAACAAAGCAACACAAATTCTAGCGTCGCTCATTGTAATAATCTGACATATAATATATAAAAGAATTTGTTTTGTGGAAAAATAATTGCATTATCTCTGTTCCTTTAAATAATCATTTTACAAAGTTCGTAAATGTTTGGAGTTATCAGAGTGATCTTATATCACGACTGAACTCATGTGACATACCCATCAACCCCAAACGTGTCTAAAAATGATAGATACCCCTATTATATTTGTTGCTTTTATTCAAACCAAGGAATAGTACAATAGAAATCTCTAGGGAATGTGGTAAACAGGTCATTCAAACAATAAGGGATAATGAAAAATAGAAAATCAGATTATGTAATATATGAACTATTATATAATCAAAATATTATCCTTATTTGTTTAGCTAACACGTTTTGCGGTACTCAAATTGTAAGTATTTAGAGTGATCTCTAGTTTTCTATATTTAGGATGTCATGATAATATAAAAACTGTACTCTCCACTACTTAAATCATACAAAATGACTTGAATAGAAAAGAAACTCGCAAGGTTCGTTAACAAAGAGATACCAATATAGAAAATTTCCAATTCTTTTTACAACTTCTATGAACTTCTTCATTGAAGTATCAATATCTCTTATTGGCGTTTAACATTACCAGGAAATCTAAATTACTTTCATTTTAAAGGAATAAGAAAAAAAAAACTATACTTCTATTATCAAAGGAATATAATGTGTGTAATAACTTGAAATCTGGAGAACACCCAATCTTCATGTCCATAAATCTCAAACAGGGCTTTTCTCTTCTGCCTCTAAAGTGTCATTGGAGGACAATACGGCAGTATCTAATGTTGTCCCTTTGTTCAGAATTTTTTGTGGATCACTTTTTTCGAGGTCTTTCAGGTTTCGATAATTATTACTTTTATCTTTGTTGTAAACAACACAGCCAAATTTAAACACGTAGACCTCAAACAAGGACTTGAACCCTTTGCCATTGCGGCAAATAGGAAAATAAGTATATTTAAAAAACGCAAAGCAAGTGAAACCAAACCAAAACAGACAAACAAGTCCAAATATCCCACCAGCCATCGCAACAGTGCTATAAGGAACATCCCTGTACTTATCATACTGCAGTGTAAAGTTGACGGTCCAACTCGTGACATAATCAGCTTTAGTTTTAACCACCAAAATTATACAGGAAGTAAGGTATAGAATTGGGAAAGCTAGCTCTGCAACAAGAATCAAAACAGCAAACGTTTTTTGCTCCATTTGCGGCACAATGAACAATGTATAGATGTTATAAATCATATTAGCCGAGCTGACTCCCAAAGCAAATGCTTTTGCTGGTCTAAAATGTGCTGCACAAAGAGCAAGGCAAATGATGTTGAAAATGAATTGAAGTATTCTGAAAAAACCGGTGAATCCCATCAGAATTATAGTTTTGAATGAGTAATATATTTGATACTTGTAAATTGATTAATGAATATAGAAAAAAAACAAAAAAAAGTTGGTGTATTTTTTGAATAAAACATATCCTAGCCAACTTATATAGAATTCACAAATTTAAAGCAGAATCAACAGATTATTGTTGATTCAACATTTTAGTTTTCATTATTAAGATACATTTAAACAATAATCTTGATTAATTTTTGTGGATTGTTCAAGGATCAAACTAGCACACATATAGTAATATTGTGCGTCAATTGTATATCAACTGATGACGGAAATACCTTTCCAATTAGTCAGAACCGGATTTGACGACACTATTAAGGAATGTAGAAGATAAGAACGATAATTGATTATTGTGATTCACAAAGTCTAGTTCAAGAGATATCGGTTACGTAATGCAATTTGATTATTTGGAGCCACGTGACCAACTCAATTAATTGAATTTTGATGAATTAGATAAAAGTTATGGCCAGTTCATACTAAAATTTTTACCCAATGATATTTCATAAGTAGCTTTACGATAAATCTTGCTTTGATCATTTAGTTTTGAATTCTTAACAGCATCATTCAAAAAATTTAAATTATTGTTTTTGAGACGGCAAAGACAGTTGTTGATTTCTTCTTACTACGTTACACAAAATCGACAGATTGTTAATTCTCCACAAGACAAAATTCTTACGTAATTGTCTTAGCCGCGTCATGCAAAACTTCATCCCCAAAATGTAGTGAGTCCCCTACCAAATAAAATACACGAGGTATAGATTGAAAGAATACCATATAGTTGATTATCCACTTATATCCAATATTTTTGTAATTTTGCTTGATGTTTAAACAAATCAAACTTGTGACTGTTTAAGAGTCAGGTAAGATTATAATTGTACGAACATATTCTTGATTCAGATGACCGGTCATACATTGAACGAACTTCGAAATATTCGTTTTTTTTTTCTTTCATGGTCACAGCATTCATAGCATTGCTAAGATAACACTGTAAGGTTGAGATAAATTATCTTCAATCTTTTCTACGAGCTTTATTTTTTATTATTCAGAATTGGAGTTAATCATCTATGGTTAGTAATTCAAGTAATACTCCTAGTAGATTACGAGATTACATTCAATACTGTTTTTATTGGTGCTATCTTTTCGATAGGAGAGCTCAAAGTAGTATTTAATTGATGCCTTCCCCTTGAAAATCAGGTTACTGTTTTTTTCAAAAGAGCTTCATCTTTTATTCAGTCTTCTAATAAGAGATTTGTTCTTTCCTCAAATAATTATTTCAATCCAAACAATGTCGCCACAAGCTGTTACTGCTTCCATTATCAGGGGTTCTCAAGTAGTTGTAACTACTATTATCCTTGCTGTTTCTATTAAGGCTTTGGCTGTGCTTGGAATTTATTATGATAAATCAAGACCTACATTTTATATCACAGTTGTTGCTGCACTTGATATCATCTATTTTTGCTACACTCTATTGTTGACACCATTAGTCTTCAAAAATTTCTCTCCCTCTATTATACCTACTGCAAGTGAGTTCATTCTATACACACTTAATCTTGCTGCTCTGTGTATTCTGACTATAAACTCCCCAACAGTGCTTTGTGATGAATTCTATTACTCAGATACTATTGACTTGTGTCATATTCACCAATGCTTACATGGATTTTCTGTTACCAATTGGGTCTTATTCACCATTAGTTTTATGATGATTTTGTATTGTACTTTTATCCCAGAAATTAAAAGACACGGAGTCAAACATACATTATCTCCGTCGCAGTTTTATATTAGCTGTATAATTATTGACGACAATCCAAAATCTATAGAAGTAATTGCAAGTGAAAGTGCAAGTTTAGATGAAGCTAATATTCACGACGAATCAGAAATTGGTATGGCTCCAACAGTATATGCTACAAATAATACTAGTAGTTTAGATGCTAACAATGCAATTGTTGATTCTAATTTAGAGTCTTCCGAAGACGAAAAATCAATTCAAAAAATTCCAATTGAAGCTGTATATGAGAAAACAGATATTAGTAAACCATATGCTTCTAAAAAAAAATAAGCTTTCAGCTATAAATTGGGTCCATTCTTATCAACATGGTAGTGTTTATTGTGTACTAATCAGGCTTGGTAGTTTGTAGTATATATTATCCAAATAAATCAACTTTTTGTACAATGTTTTATTTATCTTTTTCATATGTAGGTTGTTAGTAATATTGCCATTGATCTGACGAGAGGTACAAAGTATAAGAAGCATTGCCAGGCACAAAAACATTGATAGTTTCATCAAAATTTTTCATAATTGTATTGCTAAATAAAAATCAATCGTACATAATAAGCAAAATAAGTTTAGCATAAAAGTTATAGATCTTTGTCACTCCATACTTTGTAGTGTGAGTTTCATCCAATAGCCCTTCATTGCCTTGGAGGATAAGCATTTTGTTTGCGGGAAACATTGTTACTTGCCATGTACTCCTCTTCACTGTAAGAAGACTCTTCAAAGTCTTTGGAACTATACTCAGCCAGCTCGGTATCAAAAACTATACAGCCAAATCTGAATGATTGTTTTTCGAAAAATCTTCTGAATCCATGATGTCTGACAATTGGTATGACTCCCCAACAAACAAACAAAATGTAGGATACTAGAAATGTAGCTGCACAGAAGAATCCAACAAAAGATGCAATAATTGTATATAAATCACTACTGTAGTAGTTCCAATAAGTCGTAATAGGACGAATGATTGTTTGGATACCTGAGAAAATAGGATATACCACAATAAAGAAAATTTCAATAGCAAATAAAATTCCATTATAAGCTTTGTGATTCATTAATGGCACCACAACCAATATGTAAATATTATAAATAAAATTTAATGAAGTGACTGTCAAAGTTAGATAATTATATTCTCGTGAACGCAAAAGACTGATCACAAAACATGCAATGTTAGCAACTAGCTGTACAACTCTGACAAAAACAGCAACAACGACTTTAAGTGTATTCATAGTAGGAGGATAATTCGATAAATGGAATTAATACTTTGATTGTTTTCTGATAAATTGAAGCCAACGAGTTGCCAATTCTTTTGGCTGGTTTAAATACTAATTTGATAGAGTTCGTAAATGATGGGAAAGGCTGGACTGAAAGTATGTGTTTTTGGTTACTCCATAGTTCATAGCCACATTTGCAAGCAAATCAAGGGATGTGCCAAGAATTAGGATGACAACAACCATGTATTGTGTTGCAACCAAAAATTCTTGAATTGTTGTCAATCATTGGTTGTATTGCTTATATTTTGCAAAGTTTGCATCAAAATTATTTAAAACCAAAGCAATTGAAAGTATCACGATGTTTAGAAAAAATGAAGACGCAATAATGGGAAGATGTTGGTTCAGCCTTGTTAATGCGCTGTGCGTAGTTGACACTGCCTATAATTATATAGTATTAGTAGTTTTATTTCATAATTGAAAACTCTTTAGAAACGTTTAGTACGTCATTGTACACCTTTTTAGTATTTAAAGATAAAACATTTGACATGTTTTAATAGATTAGCGTTCCACGTTGCTTTATTTTTTGAGAATATGACGCAAGGCTGCATTCTTTCATAGAATAAAAATGTGGGGATGCAAGATTCTTACAAGTTCTTTTAGGTACAAAAAAGTCAATCATGACCTTTTAGATCTTGTATACTTCCATATAGATATCACACATTTATTGTAGAAGCTATAACATCATAGTTAGCACTGAATCAGTATTTTAATTTCATTTGTTAAAGACAGTGCGGCTCATTTATGTTATTGGTACAGTTTTAATAACCTTCCATTTAGTATGGAGAACAAGGATATGTATTTTGTAGATTATACGTACGTTGTTCATTGATTGGAGAAAGCCTTGCTGTATGCACAATGTGCAATTTATACTTTCGATCAAGAAGGACCACTGCAGCAACATTTTTTGTGGCTTAGTTCGTAATTACCCAAATGGTATTCTATGTTGGTATTCATACCAGTGTGTCAAGATTGACACACCAACCCAGCTTACTTTCATTAACTGTTAATATGCTCAAATGAGACATATACAATTTCTATCAAAAGCTATCAAAGATGAGAAAAATGAACTCAAGGCGATGTTGTGCAAATTAAACTTTGTTATTACGCAATTACATACTTTGATCTTACCACAATGTGATACTTCCATTATTTTAGTCTCTATTCTATAAATGCATGTAAAATATTATTTGTAAACTTTGCTTAAATACAACTAACCAATCGATTTGGTTCGAGATCCGATGTGTAACTTATTGTCCTGGTAGTCCATTCAGGATCCATTCATATAAAAGTTTCCTAACACCCATAAAACTTAACGACCTATCATTTAGTAAAAATAGAAAATATTACAGTTTAGACTTTATGAACCTTATCAGGGGTGGTATTGATAAAGGGTTGTGATATATCTCGAGTGCATTATCACACATATACTTGCCTGGCATATTCGTGCGTTAGTGGACTGTTGCTGTGGTCTGTGTTCTGGATAGTATTTTATTTTGGATTAGTACATAGTTAGCATTGAATTAAATCCTATTATCTAAAAATAGCTATACATTTATCAATCTAAATAAATTGTTCAGTGGTTTAGAAGTAAAGCTAGTTTTGAGATTCGAAATTACCGGAACATTTTTTCATTGCAGCTAAAATTATGCCAAAACAAAACAGACTAAAGTATAGCTAAAAATGATTAACTAAAAATAATAAAAAAAAAATACTAGAAATGGTGTAAATTATGGGTATGGCTTGTTTTGATTGGTTGATTCTTGGGTTGCAGGAGCTTCATGGATATTTTCCGAAATTGGCTCTGTATATTTATCTTCTTCGGATGAAGCCAAACCAACAGTTGCCTCATTATCACCAACAGATGCAACTTTAGGAGCATCATTTTCTATACCACTACCAGTAACTTCAGCATTTGCAATAGCAGCGTCAGTTACTGGATCAGTTACCGCATATTTTTTTCCAAATGGTAAAGCAAAATCAGTAAAAATAGCACCAAACTCGAATCGTGCAGGTAAAAAGATTGACTTGAATCCGCGACTACTGACTTGTGGAATAAAGCTATAACCCAAGAATAATCCAAAACTAGTAGCAAACAATAACCAGTTGAATAAAGTAAATGGTATTAAAGCCTTCAGGATGCTGCATGCCGATGAGTAACTGCCATAATCTCCACAACTTCCAGAAGGAATAACGGCTGCAATTGCTCCCATGGCTGAAAGATAAAACACAAAGAAAATGAACTCGGCAACTAAAATGATTACCGAAGGTGAAAAGTTTTTGAGAATAGTAGGCATGAGTAGTAAAATGTAACTAAAATAGATAAGATTGAGTATGGAAACCACCAAGGCAAAAGTGACACGGTCGTAATTATATCCTACATCAGCCAACAACCCAGCTGAAAGACCAAGGACAACAATGCAAAATACCGATTGAGCACCACGGATGATGTATGTTACAATTGGTTTCCAAGACATATTATAAGTTGATTATCTGTTTGTATTGTAAAGATTAGTAGTAGATTCAATAATAATCAAAATTGGTTGTAAAAAAAAAATAGGAAAGAAAAGAAAAACGAGGCAATTAAAAAAACAAACAAACAGGCAAAATCAGTCCTTTAAATATAAGAGGAGAAAGAATTAGTCATGTATATATTTAGCAATAAGTATGGGGACGTGTCGTGTTGGTTAAAATAATTAAGTTTCTATTATTTAATAAGTAATCAAGGATTAATAAGAAAATTTTAATTGTACTTTAAAATTCACGGAACAAGACGCAAAATACAAAATGGGGTTGTTTTGATTTTTCCCTGACTAAAAAATAAAAAAGCGAAGATTTAAAGTGGCAGTGTGAGAATGCAAAAAATTCTTGGGAGATAAAAGTGAAGTACACGAGGAGTAAAAGTAGAAGTAGGGGGGTCATCGATTAAAAACCAAGAAAGAAAGATTCTTGATCATACATTATTTTTAGACCTGTTTATTGTTGTTATCAGTTCTTGTTAAATCTATATTGTTGAATAATTTTTTAAACTTTTTTGGTTTACTTGTTATTTTCTACTTTGTTATATGTTCATCTTGGTTTTGTATGTTTTTGTTTTTTTTACTGAAGATTCAGCCGCATATCTTATTGTAAGTATTATCCACTATTGACCCACTCATGACCAAATATAGAACAATTGAAACTCAAAAGAAATTATCATTGTGAGTGAGAGTTGACTAGTTGCATGTCATTGCATTCAATAGAGATTAAAGAAAATATTGTTACAGGTCTACAGTGAGTCAATAGTACGCCATCTAAGAGATTCATTGTATTTTGACGATGAATAAAAAAATAGCTTATTGCCGTGGTTGCGTTTAAATAAACTCGAGTAGTTCCTACCATTGGTAGCACATAAACTGAAGCTAAGGAAAAGAATGTGTACAAGAAATTTAGAGGGTTTTGATACTTTCTTTTCGTAAATCAAATTTCAAAACTATAAAACTGTAATTGATGCTCAAGTCTGGTGTTGTTTAGTTGTAGGTTGTTGTTATTCTTTATGTCAGCAAGACAGTAGGGATTCCAAGAAAACGAATGCTTTTAGAAATTGCGGTTGACAGAGTTCCAAACTGACATCTCTGGCATAAGTCGCCCTATTTCTATAAATAGAGTCTTAAATACAAACTTAACTTCCATAGTATCTCAATTGAGTAAATGTGCAGAACCCACAAACTCCAAATCTTTTGGAACATGCCTTCGAGCTAATCTTTGCTAGATTTTAAAATCTAAATCCGCCACCAAACTACAATTGAATAACAGAATTGGTCTTGCGTTATTTATATTGTCCAATCACTTTATTTCTTTCGAGCTAATTCATCAAGAATTGATCTAGAATTGGTTCTATTATTCGGTTTTAAATAAATTGTATTTTTGTGTGATTGGTTTAAAGAGGTTTTTTTTTCTTGGCTCAAGTGTTTCTTGTGAGAACTGTTGTACACAGCATAGAGAGTGTTTTACGAACTATCAGTCCTCCTCCCACATCAATATCTATACGAGCAATGACAGTGAGCTATACTTACAACTGCACAGACTCAAAAACTGCAGTAAGAAGTTTTGCCACGGCTATGAAAAATATCTTGTGATTTATTTGCAGTCTACATTTGATGTCACTTTTTTCAACGTCTCTTTCGTTCGTATATGACGTCGTGATAGAATATCATTTTGTTGCGTTTATCAAATACAAAGTCAACAAAAAAATAGTTTATATGTATTTAAACCATATTTAATTTAAGCATGTGATCTAAACTAATAAGGAAAACGCCCAATTTATGCAATTTCTTGGGTTTCACTTTTTCTTTTCTTGTTGAGTCTTCTTTCAAATTCATCCTTAGATTCACCGGCTCTCCATCTCAAATCATAAGCCGGGTGACTTTCCAATAAATAATAAGGTTCTTTTCTGTCACTACCAAACAATTGTTCTCTAAATGTCAAAGAGTGGTCTAAATCCTGTGGGTAATCTTTTTGTGTTAATCCTCTTTCCTGAAGCAATGGAACAACTTTTTCAACAAAGTCCTCAAAAGTTCCTGGAGAAATTGCATAAGTCACGTTAAATCCATCAACACCTGAAATATCAACCCAACGTTGAATCTCATCTGTCACTTCTTCGGGTGTACCATAAAACACTGGTCCCAACCCACCAACGGTGATTTGACGAGCAATATCACGTCTAGTCTTTTTGACATTTGCAGGTTCACCGGGAGATGTCTTATTCCACAACTCTAAAAATGACTTGACAGCATTGGTGCCTTTATCAGTGATGTTATCCTCGTAATCATATTTGCCAATATCAATACCAGTCCACCCTGAAAAAAGCGCTTGGGCACCATCTAAATCCCCATACAGTTGCAATTCTTTAAATTTCTCTTCTGCCAATTCGTGAGTATCAGCAACCACAGGGGTAATTAATTGCAAAAACTTGATCGAACCTTCTGGACGACCATATTTTTCTTTGGCAAGGGTTTTGATAGCCTTGATTTGTTTGCCTAATTCTTCTGGAGAAAACGTTGTGATAAACACAACTTCAGCATTTCTGGCAGCAAACTCCTTACCTGCTTTTGAAGTACCAGCTTGAATAATAACAGGTAACCTTTGTGGAGTTGGTTCGGTAATACTAGGTCCAGGAACAGTGAAAAATTTCCCCTTGTGGTTTATTTCTCTGACTTTATCAGGGTTAGTGAATACTCGATTTTTCAATTCAACGGCATCGTCACTCCAAGAACTCAAAAATAATTTATAAACAACATCGATATATTCTTGAGCTCTTTCATATCTTTCTGCATGAGGTGGCAAGGATTCTCCATTAAGTAAATTTTTAGCAGCTGAATCCAAATAAGAACTCACAACATTCCAACCAACTCTTCCTTTTGTCAAATGATCCAAAGTAGCCAATCTTCTGGCAAAATGATATGGGTTCTCGCTAATTGTCAGGAATGTTATCCCAAAACCAATATTTTTTGTAACAGCAGCCATTGCAGAAACAACAGCACTTGGTTCTGTAGTTGGGAATTGAGCTCCACTTTTGGCAACGGATCTAAAATTTCCTGGACCATCATAAACATCATATGGACCCAACACATCAGCAATGAAAAGAGCATTGAATTTCCCCTTTTCCAATAATTGTGCTAAATTGACCCAATACTCAATGGTATTAAAGTCTCGTGATTTATCATCAGGATGTGACCACAAACCAGGACATTGTAAACCCAGACATCCCATACAAAATGAATTCCAAATTAATGGAGCTCTATTTTGCTTGTCATTGGTGGAATTGGTAGAAGCAGTCATCGACAGTGGTACTATTTTATGATTTGATTGGTTTGTAGAATTGGTGATTGTATATAGAAAATATAATAAAAACCAAAATAAAACTAAAAAATTAAAGTTTGGTCAAACAAGACATTTTAAATAAATCATTTGTAAACCGTGAATGCTTTCTATATTCAGATGATGTCAGATAATTCTTGATTGACATTATTTCGGGTGGTGTTTGTTTAAAACTGTGGCACTAGGACAAGTTCTGTTGTTCCAAATCAAATTTCAGTTTTCCAGGATTTCAGAAACAATGGGGAAGAAAAAAAATTCTTGTGGAAAATTATAAAATACCTCTAGCTGTGGCGTCTGATATATGCAGAAATAAATCTCCAGCCGGAACAGCAAAAACAATAAGTTTATTGGCCAATTAAGATCTAGCAAATAAAGATCATAAATGAAGTAGACTAATATTAACAAAATCAAATTTTATTAGAAGTATATGTACAAAAAAGAAAGCTACATAAAAAAAAAGGGAAAAAGCAGCATAAAATTAGTGTTCCCTTAGTTTCAGTATCCACCGCAACACATTATCTTTACAATCGTTCTTCTTTCAACTCTGAACCGTCACTCTTAATAATGTTATAGCCCCAAAATCCAATAACATTCAATACCCCAATTCTCCAACCATTAAATAATCCCAATTGTTTCAACCTTTCCCAGAATGTCGAGTCTTGATTGTCTTTAGACAGATCGTTAAATTCGACAATCAAACTCTTTTTAGGATCTTCAATAGTAATAACTTTTTTAGTATCCTCTCTCTTTGGAGTGAGCAAAAATTGAACTTGTTGTTTACGTAACAAGTTTTCCACTGGTAATTTAATAAAAAATTCCAAAATCAACGAAAGCAAATTGACAAATGTGTAGATGTTTGGTGATGAGTACGAATCAATGTTGAACTTGATAAACAAAATATAAGGAGCCATCTTTCTAAATATACTGGTTGACAATTGGTGTAATGTAGTCAAAAACACTATAGGTGTCGATGGATGTAACAAATAGTAAACTGGGAAGTTGCGTATTGACTCACGTACTGATCTTGTTGATTGAACAATTTCTTCTGTCACTTCTTCTAAGGCATCATTCTCATTCAAAGGCTTGGAGTTGAATTGAGTTATCATAAACTTTACTCTGATCAAATCCAAGGGCATCAACACAATCCCTGTCAACACACAAGCCGTCACTGACAACCACAACGATTTGAATGGATCATTAGAATGAGTCAAGTCAAGGAAAAATGGATCAGGTATGCCCAAAAATGGAGAGGCAAACCCTGTAATCCAAGCTTCAATGGTATGTGACAATGTTTGATATATAAACGAGGCATTAATACCTCTGAAAACAGCAAATGGGCCATCTTTATTAATAATGGCTGTAAGAATATCCGCTGTGTGCAAAGACTTTGGTTTAATCTTGTTATTTCTAAGTCTCTTTTTACCATCACGATAAGATTTCTTCCCCTGTTTTGTTGGTGTTGCTGTTTTGTTAAAACCACCTACTTCATGACCTGACCAAACCTGTTGCTCGTTTTGTGATTGAAAGTAATTAATTGGCTCTTCATCCTCGTCCTCATTATCAACATCTCTATCGCTGTCATAGATACTACTGCGCTGCGGACGTGTATACTCATCTTCATCTTGTTCTGTTGTTGCTTCAGTGTCATCTTCAGTTTCGCTTAATAATCGTTTCGATTTGGATAAATCTAACTTCTTACTAGTTTTGGAGGCGGTTTCACTAAAATTGAACTTCCCAACTTGTAACACTAACCGTACAATTTCTAATGGTTGAGTCAATAACACTTTTATATAACTTCTAACAAAATTCCCTAATAGATTTTTAAATACCTCAATTAAATTGTTGGATTCAAAATATTCATTAAACTCTAAATCATAAACATAATTCTTATCGCTAGTAGCATTGATCCCCACTGGTCCTCCATGTTTAAACAGATTTCGAATTATCCCTTGATTCTCATCTATTGATTGATTGATCAACTTTTCAAAAATGTTGGATGTCACGGGTCTGTTGGTTTTGGGGTCTATTATACCAACTCCTTTCTTGAAAATCACAGAGTATCCCGCATTGAATGTATCATGATCATAGTATGGTCGCAACACCTGTGTATCTGGGTGCGACGAAGACATGTTCTATGTGTATTGCGTTGGACTAAGATGGGGTTAGTTTATATGTAAAGAGCAATAAATAAGTCAGGTTGTTTTTTTTAGAAGAGAATAGTTTTTCCCTATTGTTTTTCTGTCTCTGCTATTTTATTGATACTTCTATTTGCCATTGATATGGAGTTGGTACTAATGTAGCCCAAACACATCCTGTAAACCAATATTGAGCAATTAGAGCAAGTATGATTATTACACTCAACAGCCTGGCCTTTCTATCTGCTTTGCTTAAGTACATTAAAATGGGGTGTTATCATAAAATAATACAAAATCTATATATACACTGTAAAAATCAATACAAGTTTACCATCTCTACTCTTTCTTTGACTCGTTAGATTTTGAGATTAGATACTCCCCTAAGTACTTCAATGGATCTTCTGGTTTAATTTGTGCAACTTCTTTTAATCCCTCGAGTAAAGTCTTTGTAAGGTGTTGGTTGAGATATCGTCTAACTGAAGATCCACCTACTATTTCATGCATAGGAAGCTGACTATTCTCATTTGGGACTGGTGTATTTATCTGTGACTTTGTAGACTCTTCTTTCGTATCTATTTCCATTGGGTTTGAGCTTTGTGGTTTTTCGTCAACAGAACCATTTGTGGGTTTGTTCTCGGTTTGGTCTGAATTATCTATTGATTCATTGGCATGTGTCTCTAAATTTTCTTTAGCTGTATCTTGATTTGGAATGGGGGTCTCCATTATATTGATTGATAGCTGGTTTTGTTGTCGGAAATGCTGTTGCCAGTTTAACTGAAAAGAAAACTACGCAATGAGTTTTGTTTTCAATAGTCGTTAAATAAACAAACAATGTGAAAACTGCGAGATAGATTATGACACTTCAAAAAAAAAAATGGAAATCTCAGGAACCGTTTTCAAGTAGAAACCCCATTTTTCCTTTCAACCCCAGTAATACTATAATTCTACACTACTTGTGATAATGGATCCATTTAATGAAGTTAAAGAAGATGCATATGCTTCTATTAGAGCTTTAGATAATATAATAAACTTACGTCCTAATGGGAAACCACCAACTAATGAACAACAACAAGATTTTGAAAATAGTTTCCAAGAATTACAAGAAATATATCGAGATTTACAACAAGCATTATCCATAAGTGAGTCTCAACCATCGAAATTCAATTTATCTGATATTGATATATCCAATCGAAAATCAATTTTATCTGATTTAAATAATCAAATTCAACATTTAGAGAAAAAATGGAATCAAAAGCAATATCGAGATGTAACAACAATGTCCAATAGAATCAGTCAAGATGGTCAAGAAGACGAAGATATTGACCCATTTAGTGCAGACTCTGCCATGACTTCATACCAACAACAGGAACTAATTCAAGAACAAGATTTACAGTTAGATGATATTCATCGAACTATGATGAATTTGAACCAGCAAGCAGCAATTATGGGTGATGAATTGGAAGAACAGGGGTTTATGCTAGACGAATTAGATTATGAAATGGATAATGTTGATAATAAATTACAAAGAGGAATGAAAAGTATAAATATATTCCTAGAAAGAAACAAAGAAACCGCAAGTAATTGGTGTATTGGGATATTGGTGGTAGTACTATGTGTTTTATTGGTGTTGTTATTGATTGCATAGAAGTTAGCAATGGTATAGAAGTGTACTACAAATAACCGAAGAACGAATATATTTGAGTTTTGTTTAAGTTTAGTGAGATTTCTTGTTATTGTAATGTTAACTGAGGTAATAACCAAATCGTCTTTCTTGTAAATGTATCTGAGCTTCTTGTTTTTGTTAGATTTGTAGTTGCCATAAAAGAGACGAGGAGAATGAAATTGGGTTCTAGTGTTGGTCCGTAATAAAGTAATTCAATGATCCTATTGTGTGTTACGCTCCACAGAGTATGCTATCCTAATTCTAATTGTGTCCAAGACTATATGACACCAGAACAATACCAAATATTATTTTTCTCTTATGAGCAATTTAAGCAGCTCAATTTTTTTATCGTGAAGGTTCCCCCACGGGTTGTGTCTTTTTGTTGTTGTTGTCGACAACCTCATTGTCCTTTCGGTTATTCTTTCCTCAGATGAGTATCGGACAGGACAATCTTGTTTTATCGTCACACAAGATACTTTACTGGTTACAAAAAACATAGGTGGGACTGTACTAATTTTTTGTGGTTGCAAACACTGTCCAAATCATGCTCATCATATCGTGAGATATATTCTACAAATCTTCTTTTCTTTTTATTAGTGTATTTATTATTTTCGTGTATCAAAAAATATGAATATTACTTAACTATTAGTTTTTTTCACCCAATTGATGGTTCACAATCCTTTCGTCACATTCAAAAATCCTCTCAAAAGGTAACAATGCAAAGAAATACTCTCTAGCTTCATTTTCCAATTGTTCAAACTCCTCTTTTGAACTGCCCATGATAATATTTACATCGTGGTTGCACCCATTAGGGTCCTCTAAAAATTTGGTCACTCGAAGTAAGGTGGCAATGTATTCTTTAACCAATGTCCAAAATGATTCGTCGTCTCCATATCTTGCTGGTCTAGATTCAGGAATGTATCCTATATAATTTTCATTAAACGTTCGAAACTGAAATGCAATATTTTGGATAAAACTAAAAACCAGAATATAAGTTTGTTCTGTGCTCAACCCTACTGTCCCTCCGGCAACTAAATTTGCAATAAAATTGTCAAGTTTTTTGGCAATATGAGAATTGATTTCAACCGATTCAGGAGCTGGCAAGTTATCAAGCCTTAACTTTTGAAGTAATAATTTGTCAAATTTAATATAGATCTTGGATAATCGTTTGAAAAAATCTATGTGAGCAGTGAGTATTTCCATTATATCTATAACTTTAATTTCTTGTTCTGTGAAGGATACACTTGAAGTGTCAACTTCTTGTTCCAAGATATGTTGCAAAATAGTATTCTGTAACTTTTCTAAGTAAAGCTCTTCCTCGCTATGATTTCTATTCAATTTGTCAATGACAATTTCAAGAACCGGAATATCTAAAGAATATTCATTGACAATATCTTCCACAAACTTATTTAGCGACAGACAAGTATATTGTGGTGGTGGAACGTCATTTATTTCATTTTTCAATCTCGCAAGAAAAGCTTGGTATTTATCTTGATCATTTTGAAAATTGTGTAAATGATTGTTTTCATTTATGATCCATTTTAATTTTTCCTCAATTCCTGGTTGAATTAATAATGCTTCACTTGAGACTCTGATCAATTTTTGCTCCAGGTTACGCAAAGCTGTGATAGTGACGAGGACATCTTGTATACCACTGTTGATAATCTGTTGTAAAGTCATGTAAATTGTATGACCCTTGTTAAAATCCGTCAACTGTATAATTTGGTATTGATACTTTTCAATAAGCGACGTATAAAAACTTATTCTTTCCAAATCAGGTTTTTCCACGTCAATAGAAACCTTATTTTCAAATAAAGTTAGCAATTCGTGGTATAGATACTGTATGGTTGCCAGATAATACTTTAACAACGTATTTTGAAGCTCTAATAGGGCCTCAAAAATTTTCATTTGTCTGCGTATCTCTTAGGTGAATTAATGAAGGAAGAATTGCCGAGTTTTGAAATACGTATGTAATTATTTTTTTTCCCTTTCTTTCTTTCTGTCTCTCTCTCTTTAATTCTGTTTTAATTATTATTATTTTTTAACCAATACAAGTTTACGCGTACACAAAAACAAAGTACGATTCACGTGAAACTATAATTGCAATTAACACTAACTCAGCCTGATCCCTTTCTTCTGGAAGTGATAGCAATGCCTACTAATGCTTGAAAATAATAAAAAGAGAATTGATCAATTTATGGAAAAAAAAAATTACCCAGGTACTCTGGAGCTTTTTGTATGGAAAAATTTTTCAATAAAATCAACAGCTAATGAAATCGGGAAAAATCATTGAGTGTAACCCAAAAAAAACATAAATACAACACAGCCAGAACTGTAACATCATGGTCAATGGATTAATAAACTTTAACGTCGGATTATTGTCACAAATTCACAAGTGAATAGTCTGTTGTGTTGCATTTTCTATCACACTGTCATTCTGTTTTTTCTTGATTGCTTATTTGTACTACAAACGTAATCACTACAGAAAAAGTTTAACTGAACACAACAATGCGACAAATTGTGAGAGTACAATTCTTTAAAATATTAGATAATCTCAACATATGGAATATCTTCAGGCTTTACCAATTCAAGGTGAAAAATAGTTAATATTTTGTAACTGACTTTGGAATCTGTCATTCCCTCGTTGTCCTTACATAGTTGTTAAGTGGGGGTGGCGTCTAAAATCTCCTGTACTTGGAATTAGGGCGCAACTAAGCCAAAAATAGACCGTCGTAAATGTCCAAGAAAAAAAAATTTGACAGAGAAAATGCTCAAAAAAAATAACTGGTCGATGGTATTGGCACCTGCATCGTGGTACAAGTTCTTTTTTTAGAACGAGTCAATTATTTGTTAAGAAATTTTTTGGTCAATTCCAAGCGAAATCTTCTCTTGGAGGCTTAACCTGATTTTAGGGTACTTAAAAGCTCCTTGCATAAAATTGGATCATATTTTTTTTTTGTTATAATTTTGCATTAAAAACTGGAGAAAAATTGATGTCCAAAAAAGTAATTTCGTAGTAAATAAACCAAACAAGAAAAGTATGACTATATATTACGGTTTCCATTGTTTTATTTATTTCACGGTTATTTACTCTAGACTACACACAACTCAATTTTTCAAACAGTTGAGTGGAAGTGTCACAGGTTGTAGAATCCAGCTTTAGGTTCAAGTTGCTACTTAACTAAACAGATTGAGCATTAATTGTGAGAGAAAAACCATTCTACAGTTCAAAATTGACATAGCCTAATTCTAATTGACTATTAAACTCAAACCAAAGGATTCATTCTAGAACCATTCTTGAATTGCTGTATCAAATCCTTTTTTTTTTTCTGAAGTTCACCTTTAATTTTTGGAATATTATGGTCCAATAATGCTATTGTTAGAACCGTCCTACTTTATGCCGTATTTTAAATGCCTCAAGGTAATTTACTTGGTTGTGTGCCCTCAATAAACCCTCTCCCTCCCCTCCAAAACGATCACATAATTAATGCAAAATTATTAACAAGCACACCCGAGGTAATATAACCCAATAGTAATGCCCAACTTTGCTGTCCAATAAAAATAGAAGCTAGACATATTTGCCAAGAAAAATGAATTTTGTATTATTACACGTATTCACAAAAATCGACGTAAAAAAAAATTTTAATGCATCTGTCCTAAAAAAGACCATTCGCATGCCAATTGGGATAATTCGTAAACAATAATTTAATTTTCTTTTGTTTTTTTTACGTAGACGAGGAATTATAATACCCTCCATTAATTGACAAGAGGGACGTAGTTACTCAGTTCCAAGAAGGTGGGCGTCCCAACAGAATCTTAGTAGAAAACATGATTTTCTCAAATGAAAGAACAAGAAGTTCTAGTTGAACAAAAACATAATCTTGTTGTAAAGAGAATAAACTTTAAATTGTTCGAAGGAAGAAAAAGAACAGATTCATTTTTTTATAAAACGATGAATGCATAGACAACTCTTTGTCCTACTTTAAATTTTTACCTTTTATTTTGTCAAACGAAGCCGATTTAACAAAGAAAAACAAAGCGTATGGATCTCAATAGTTTCTCAATCTTGGGAAGTGAACACTCACCCAAATTATGTATTGAACATTACCATTTTGTTTGACGATAAATGAAAACTATAAAGCTACATGTAACAATTAATACCGCCTCTACTTGTCTTACTAGACTCAACATTATTTATTGTTTAAAAACACCCATCTCTGAAAACATAAAAAAAAACTTTTCAAAAATTGGGTTGATTGAATGCTTTTCCCCTATTGTTTGATTTCTCAAAATGATCACAAAAGTGGAAAATAATTTTTTATGCCGAATAATATACACGTACTCAAAAAAGAAACAAAAAAAAAATACCTCCAAACCATTCAAACTATAAATTAACAATTTTCAGTTGGGTCTAATTGTCATTGAATATAGGTGAATATTAGCCCGCTTTGCATTGGCTTTTCGACAAACCCACAAATTACACGAGATTTTAGTATTTAATAGCACAGTACATTCAACAATTACTCAAAAAACACGTTAAATCTCACACACCACTAAACTTTTTTAATAAATTTTTCACAAACCAAGCATACATAACCAATGGTTTTTTTTTAGATGTTTACCTTTTGTTTCATTTTGGTGGAAGCGTGCTTCGATTGATTGGAGCAAATTATTATTGCCACCATTTTTTTGAGAAATAATTAATTATTCCACCTTCATTATTAAAATTTTGCAATTGCCATGGCTAAAAGAAAAATATCACCAACTAATATTATAAATATGACCAATATTTCTTTACTCTGAATAATTAATCCCATTTTTTTTTTGATCCAAGATATCTCCAAACTTGTTTATACTTTAATCGTTAGGTTTTTGTTTTCTTTCAACACACATTCTTTTTCCAACTAACCCCAAGTCATTCGTTATTTATTAGGTGGTTTTCAATCTTCAAATCCAATTTAGTCTTTCGTTCTTATTTAATTTTATACCCTTAACAAAACAAGCCAAAAAGAAATAAAAGTATCATGTTGTCTTTTAAATCATTATTAGCTGCTGCAGTTGTAGCATCGTCAGCTTTGGCCAGTGCCTCCAATCAAGTTGCTCTTTACTGGGGTCAAAATGGTGCTGGTGGTCAAGAAAGATTGGCACAATACTGTCAAGAAACTGACGTTGACATTGTTTTATTGTCATTCTTGAATTTGTTTCCAGATCCATTGAACGTTAATTTTGCCAACCAATGTGGTAACACTTTTGAATCTGGTTTGTTACACTGTTCTCAAATTGGTGCTGACATTAAAACTTGTCAATCATTAGGTAAAACCGTGTTATTATCTTTAGGTGGTGGTGTTGGTGACTATGGTTTCAGCGATGTTGCTTCTGCCACTAAATTCGCAGACACCTTGTGGAACAAATTCGGTGCTGGTGAAGATCCAGAAAGACCATTTGATGACGCTGTTGTTGATGGTTTCGATTTTGACATTGAACACGGTGGTGCTACTGGGTACCCTGAATTGGCCACTGCCTTAAGAGGCAAGTTCGCCAAAGACACTTCCAAAAACTATTTCTTATCTGCTGCTCCACAATGTCCATACCCTGATGCATCTCTTGGTGATTTATTATCCAAAGTCCCACTTGATTTTGCATTCATCCAATTCTACAACAACTATTGTTCAATCAATGGCCAATTCAACTATGATACCTGGTCCAAATTTGCTGACTCTGCTCCAAACAAAAACATCAAATTATTTGTTGGTGTTCCTGCTACTAGTAATATTGCTGGTTACGTTGACACCAGTAAATTATCCTCAGCTATTGAAGAAATCAAATGTGACTCACACTTTGCTGGTGTCTCCCTTTGGGATGCTTCTGGGGCTTGGTTGAACACCGATGAGAAAGGTGAAAACTTTGTTGTCCAAGTCAAGAATGTTTTAAACCAAAATGCTTGTGTTGCCCCATCTTCTTCTGCTACTACACAATCTACCACTACTACTTCCTCTGCTGTTACCCAATCTACCACCACTACTTCTGCTGCTATTACCCAATCTGCCACCACTACTTCTGCTGCTGTTGCCACTAAATCTAACCAGATTGTCACTTCATCTTCCTCCTCCTCTTCTTCAATCTTCTACGGTAATTCAACAACCGAATCTTCAACTGGAATTGCTACTGGTACCGTTCTCCCAACTGGTTCTAACGAAAATGCTGCCACCACTGGTTCAGGTTCTAACACCAAACTTGCCATTTCAACCGTCACTGATGTCCAAAAAACTGTTATCACCATTACCTCATGTTCTGAACACAAATGTGTTGCCACTCCAGTTACTACTGGTGTTGTTGTCGTAACTGACATCGATACTGTTTACACCACCTATTGTCCTTTGACTAATAGTCAAGTGTATGTTTCAGTTAAAACTGTTGTATGCACCGAAGAAACATGTGTTCCTAGCCCAACCTCAACTTCTCAAAAACCAAAAGCCAGTACTACCATTAAAGGTGTTGAAAAGGGCCAAACCACTTCCTACCCTGTTGTTGGTACCACTGAAGGTGTTAAAAAGATTGTAACCACTTCAGCTCAAACTGTTGGTTCTAGCACCAAATACGTCACCATTGAACTCACTTCTACTATTACCCCAGTTACATACCCAACATCTGTTGCTTCTAATGGTACTAACACCACTGTTCCAGTATTCACTTTTGAAGGTGGTGCTGCAGTTGCAAACTCTTTGAATAGTGTTTGGTTTCCTGTTCCATTCTTATTGGCTGCCTTTGCCTTCTAATGAATTAACCTCTTGTTTACTCTAATATTTTTTCTTTTTGTATTGATATATAAAAAAAACCCTCAAATAGTTATTAAGACATTGTTGATTACGACAAGTTGTCAGATACTAATGAAATATATGTTTATCTTCACTTCGTTTTTATCTTATACATTTTATATGGGTTTGTTGTTGTTCTTCATAGAAAAATTAATCGTGTAGGACACGAAAAATGAAAACTGTAACAATTTTTTTTTTCTTTGTGATATTGTCACTCATTTACTTCCTTAACAAAGCAGTTTGAGATGGTAAACAAGGTCGGTAAATCTACTCACGATAAGAGCACAAACCTAGATAAGTCAAAAGGGAATATATTAGAGAAACTAGATGATGATATACTTCATGTCAATAGAATTCGAGGCTCTTTAACTAACAAAACTCCAATCACCAAAACCCATTCGATAGATGATGAGCTTAAACTAGAAGAACAATCAGAAACTGCCGCCGATGAAAATTGGCAAATAGCATCGGAATATTATAAAAACATAGACATAAAGGCTTTCCGCCAATATGAATTAGCTTGTGATAGAGTCAAACAGTTTTATGAAGAACAACATGAAAAACAAACCGTGGCGTATAATATTCAAGCAAGAATTAATTTCAAAACTAAAACAAGAGCAAGAATGACAGTTTGGGAAGGACTAGAGAAATTAAACAAATTGTTAGATGATTCTGATCCCGACACCGAATTGTCACAAATAGATCATGCATTACAGACGGCAGAAGCTATACGGCGAGATGGGAAACCACGATGGTTTCAATTAGTTGGGTTGATTCATGATTTAGGGAAATTACTATATTTTTTTGATTCTCGTGGTCAATGGGATGTAGTGGGTGATACTTTCCCTGTTGGTTGTAAATTCCTGAAACGGATTATTTTCCCTGATAGTTTTAAAAATAATCCAGATTTCCTAAATCCATTGTATAATACCAAATATGGCATATATTCAAAACATTGTGGATTAGATAAAGTCATGTTGAGTTGGGGTCATGATGAGTATATGTATCATGTTGCGAAAAAGAATTCGACATTACCACCGGAAGCATTGGCAATGATAAGGTATCATTCATTTTATCCTTGGCATCAAGAATTGGCATATAGTTATTTAATGGATGAGCATGATAAAGAGATGTTGAAAGCAGTCAAAGCTTTCAATTCCTATGATTTATATTCCAAGATAGATCAACAGTATGATGTTGAAGAGTTGAAACCATATTACCTAGAGTTGATTGATGAGTTTTTCCCAAATAAAGTAATTGATTTTTAATATACGAAAGGTGACACGATAAAAAAAATGGAAACCGAAATTGAATTAAATTGAAATACAAAAATCTATATACGTGTGTTTATTCTGTAGTTCTATTGAAATAATTGAATGACCCCAAAATATTGTTCAATACCGTATGGACCTGGATCTTTCCAGAAATCGTTATAAGTAGTTAAAATAGTACAATCACCACCAGTTTCTTTTATTATAGAAGAAATAGCGATTTCTTGATTTTCTGGAGAAGGCACATTTACTCCCAAAGTAGAACCTTTTGAAGGATAACCAGTTTCAGTTATAAGAACTGATTTACCACCACAAATTTCAGCAACTTGTTGTTGTTGATGGACAATGTATGAACCAGCATCTTTTGGTTCAATATTGGCGTTGAAATAAGAATGTGGGTTGATACCGACAACATCAATGTCAGCATCAGTACAGAAACTAGGATATTTAAGATAAGTGGCAGGTGGTTCAGAAGTGGTGACTTTACCGTTATAACCAGCACTTTGTAATTGTGACTTGACCGATTTTATTTTACTGACCAATTCTGAAGGTGAAACGTATCCAGCAATAATAGCTTCATTACCAATAGTGAGTAAATTGAAAACATCCCAACCATTGGATTGTCCATACTTAATGACATCAGAAACTTGGTCATCAATAGAATCAACACCAGCAGCAGATATCCAAACCCCTTGATTAACAGTAATACCCAATTCACGACAAGTTTCAAGAACAGTGGTTAATGATCCACAATCAGTACCATAAGATCTAATTTGTTTGATACCTTTGCTATTAATTAACTGAATATCAGATCTAATAGTGTCTGCTGATTTACAGCTTCTGTCATTAGCATATGGTGAGTACACAATAGCAGTTGGGGCCGGAATATCTCCACTAGAACCTGTACTTGAGCTTGGATTTGGACTAGAGGTTGAGGTTGAGGATGTGCTGGAAGTGTAGTCTATAGTTGTAGTGGAAGGTGATTGTGTGGTAGTATCGTTTTGTTCAGTAGTTTGTTGACCTTGTTCAGTTGTTTGAGAAGTTTGTTCAGTTGTGGTAGGTTGTCCTTGTTGTTGACCTTGTTCAGTTGACTGTGGAGCTTGTTCAGTTGATGTAGTGGTTGGTTGAGCTTGTTCGGTTGTAGTAGGTTGTTGTTGTTGTTGTTGTTCGGTAGTTGTTGGTTGTTGCGGTTGTTGTTCGGTTGTAGTAGGCTGAGCTTGTTCGGTGGTTGTTGGTTGTTGTTGTTGTTGTTGTTGTTGTTGGGTTTCAGTAGTAGTTGGCTGAGCCGGACTGGTCGAACTGGTAGTAGTAGTGGTAGGTTGTTGTTGTTGAGCTTCAGTGGTTTGTTGTGTTGGAGCAGCTTGATCTTTATTTATTATAGAAGTGAAAGTAACAGGATATGTATTCCATTGAGCGTCTGTGATAGTACTGGTGGAGGTTTGTCCATCACTAATATATATACCAACCGGTGGTAACCAGACAGTGGTTGTTCCAGTTGTAACGGTTTTTATTTCTGTTGTTGGAGCAGCAACATGATATCTTGTTAATAAAATTGGAGCAGCATTCAACAATTGCAAAAGTGCCAATGTTGAAATAATATTGGAAAACATATTTAATTGATAATTGTTTTTCTGTGTATGATTTATAATAACGAATGTGTAGAAAGTGACGAAGACTTATTAAAGAATGTAACGAGTTGAACTTGAAGGAAACAAAAGTTAAGTGAAAGAATAAAGTAGGTTAGTTGGTTGATTTCAAAAAGGTAAAAATAATCATCCAAATCAAAGTTTGGAAATCCTCGTATTTATATAGTCTTCGAAACCAGAATCATGATCAGAATCAAATCAAAGCTATGCTGGTTTAAAAAGAAATCAAATCATTACCAGTAATACAAACAAAGAACGGAAAACTATTTTCATAAAGAATGCTTGCTAAAAAATTGGAAATAGGAATTTAGTTAATTTATCGTTGAAGTTTTGCAATGGCAACAAATTCGTACTAATTTCATATTGTAATCATTAGATTAGAGAGGAATCATCATTTTCGCAGCAAAGTCATACTGCAGTTCCGGCGATTTTTTTTTTTCTCTTATCCAGAGATTTGCATGCTGCAATGTCCAAATTAGGCAGGTGATGAGATCTTTGTGGCCATTAACGTTTTTGAAAATCACCAGTGCACATAGTATTTCCATAATAAAAAGAGCTATTCAAGGCACAACCTTGCAGAAAAAATACAACCAGCATATAACACATGCTTAATCTGTCGGCTTAGCATTACTATTCACCGAGAAAACATTTCCTAGCAACTATAAGCTCGAGAATTTTATCTAAAGTCAGTCTACTTAGTCACGGCTTGGTAATAGAAAATCAAGACAACTGCCTCGTTGTAAAGAACCAGGATTTGTGGCTTATACTTTACATTCTCCAAACTCGGATGATTTTTGCTACACCATCTTCTATACTACAACTCCTAGTAGATTAAAGATTCATTCATAATCTGAAATCTCAAAAATAACTCATTGTTGAAGCATATTATTTATTGTATATGTGCCAAATCAAAGAATAATAACTTTGACAGAACGATCAGTATTATTACTAATACGGCCACATATTTTCGAAAACAAAGGATTTACATAATAATAATAATAATAGCATCATCGATCAAAGATGATGCAAGTGAGCTATCAGATTGAATTGTTATGTATATTATTTGCCACTAACCAAGAACATTACAACCAGCGTATTCACGGAAGAACAAAAAATAATGCGTCTTTTGTTAGACATAAAAAAATATTTATGCTGGCTGGTTGTTAAAAAATGTACACTTTTTTGTCCTTTTGTACACGCCCTCTTTTTTTTTTCTTGTGTTATTCGTACCCAAATTAGAAAACTAGAGCTATACATTAACTACAAGGTGAAATACACTTCTATGAATTAGTCAGTTCTTCAATTGTCATGCTGGCCAATAGATACCTAATGATGGCTTGGCTATAATATAGTTTATCCTAGTGTTGTAAGTTTATTAAAAAAAGAAAAATGATCCAGATCAACTAGTAAATATGATATTTGGTAAGTACACACCCATGAGTATTCTACATTTGGGGGAACGACAGAGAAATGATGATTAGAGGGTTCATTATTACAAAGACATTTAGTTAGACATTGCCAGGGATCTATTGAACTAATTAATATTTAATAATAACATATAGTAGTAGAAATATAAAACATCTTGAAATACTACATTTTTTGAGAATGAACAAGTAAATTTACATGCCACAAATCACACTCAATTTTCCAATATATCAAAAATACGCAGCAATTGTTCAGAAGTAAGTACTTCTTCACGGTTCAAATATTTCAACAAACTCTTGATTAATTGAAGTAATTGTGGTACAGATAAGTTCATTATGGCCAATTGTAAAACATGACCTAAATTAACGTTTTGATTGGAGACAAAAGTATGATAATACAAGTATGTGAATGATCCCATTAAAAACTGACAATCAAATCTATCAGTTATACCGCCATGTCCAGGAATAGTATCACCGAAATCTTTGATACCAAATGCACGTTTTAATCCACTAGCGAAGAATCCACCAAATGGAGCAATCAATGAAGCAAAAGTGGCTAAAATTGCTGCATGGAAATAGAATGGTTTAAAAGTAATGAGCTCGTGTCCAGTAAGCTCCACAATATTAGCTGGAAGTTGATATACTTGAGGTATATAAATAGGATTCAAGTCACAATGAGGGAAATTGTATAAATGAGTTGACAAATTCTCTGCTGGACAAATCATATAATCTGATTTGGATAATATATGTGATGCAATGACCCCAGCAATACCAGTACATATCCAAGCACCAACAAACCCTTCGACGGTTTTCTTTGGACTTATTTCAATCAATTGGGTTCTACCGAATGTGATTCCACATAAATAGGCAAAAATATCATTAACAATCACTAATGTAGCTGGCAAAAAGAACCAAATTATACCCTGTAATATATTATCAATAATCAAATGAGCTTGGAAAACTACCAATAATAATGTCATATGAGTCACACACAATTGTGCAAATTGAAATCTATAGTATCCTTTTTTCAATGTCCAAACAAAAAATACAAACCCAGCAATATACAATGAATAACTGATAAATTTATGGTTTTTCACTAATAATGTCAAAAATTTGCTTGAATAAACTGATTCTTGGAAAAAATCAAACAATGCCGGGAAATCTAAATAATACCAGGTCGTACCCAAGAAATACCAATTCAATGATCTGTTCCAAGGGATTTTTTTATCTCTTGCTGGTTCAGATGTCAATGCTATAACTTCTTTGAATGTTAACATTTGGAAAACTGAAACCATAATAATTAATGCTAGATGACCTGATGCTAATATGGCGAAGAACCCACCAATCATAACAAATGTCCAAATTGTTCTAGTGACAAATGCTTGCTTTTTCTTTTCCTTTTCATTAACCACTAGCTGTTCTTTAGTTTGTTCGGTACTCTTGTCATTTGATGGGGTTGGTTTAGAGGTAGAATTGGACAATTCATTTTTGGTTGGGGTAATTGAAGTTGATTTGGTGCTAACCTCAGCCTCAACTTGTTTTAGACTAGTGTCTTTTCCATTTGAAATCATGATATAAGAGTAGGATAACCTATATTAAGTAATTGAGACAAGTGAAAATATTAAAAAGATACTCCAAAAAAAGAATTAGAATAAAAAGTATTAAAAATTTTGAATCCTTTGAAACTTTGTATTTTTTATTTTTCCTTTAACGTATAATCTTGAAAAAAAAAAAATACTTAAATATTTGTTAGTAATGAACAAACTACTATTTTTCTGTTGGCCCTTTTTTTTTTGGAACTTTTTGCCCTTCGCATTGTTGCTACTTAGTTTTAGTTTCAAATTATTTGAAAATCAGGGAAAGGTTTTCGATATTTGGTTTAATTTCATGATCTTTTAACTATCGTGGATCCATCGGACCATTTAAACTGTTACATTTCTTCCTCTCCCCACTTCCGTGAAAATGAGCTAATGACAAGAAATATTTATGACCTCAATTTCGTAGTGTTTCTTTTATCTAGGAGAAAAAAAGCAAATACAATCCCGCAACTAAAGTACGATTAGTGGCAAATTTATATCAATTAAGTTATACTTTAATCTTCACAAGATCATAAATAATCAAAAACCCCCTTTGTTGGATATGACATTAATGCAAAAATGTAGCACTAAAAAGAAAACGACAAAAGAAAAAACAAAGTTCAGCCTAATATCCACAAATCTGTTTCTTAATTGACGGGATAGGTGGGTGGTGGTAGCAACAAAACAGTATATCTTATTATTAGAAGGCGTTCACTCAAGCTCTACATTACTAGTCTACTTTACAAAGAGAATAAATTAATAACCACTCACACTTTTACTATTGGAAATTGGGGTATCTGTTCCACCAGACTATAAATTAATCTGAAAAAGAAAAATGTTGGGGTATAGTAGTAGTAGTACAATAGTCGTGTGCTATGGATTCTAAACCTGTATTGGAAAGTCACATGTGCAAATACAAATAGAAAGAATTGGAAATCGTGTACAAGCGAAAAAACCAACAATATGACTAAGGAGAGAGGAAAGGAAAATGAGGAAAGAGATCATTCATTTTGTTGTTTCTTTTTTTTTAGTGTGAGTGGCAATTGAGTACACGTACACTACTTTATTTAGCGCCTCACTCATATACAATTGTATTGACAGAGGTTTACTTACTTTACTACTAACACAAAGAGAAAAAAATTTTAAAAATTTATTTTCTGTTTTCCATTCCATTTGCTCTCTCACAATTCTTTTTTTTTCTTATTCTTAATTCTTCGATTTTTTTCTTTCTTTCTTTCTTTCTTCAAGTTTATTATACCTAAATCTATTTCTACGATTTATTACTATCAAAACATTTATTCTTCTAATTAAAGACAGCTTTTTTTAAAGAAGAATATCTATTTCATCCATTAATCTACACCAGAAAACAAGACAAGAAAAAGGAATCAAGACTTTATCTAGGTTTTCAAATTAATTGTTATTTTTACTCCATTGTATGTCAACTATCCAAAACTTAAACGCATTTGATCCATTCGCCGACACTGGTGATTCAGAAGCTCAACCAACAAATTACATTCATATTCGTATCCAACAACGTAATGGTAGAAAAACTTTAACCACAGTTCAAGGTGTTCCAAATGAATATGATTTGAAAAAAATTTTAAAAGTCTTGAAAAAAGACTTTGCTTGTAATGGTAATATTGTTAAAGATGATGAATTGGGTGAAGTTATCCAATTACAAGGTGATCAAAGAGTTAAAGTTAGTGAATTTTTAACTGCTCAATTACAATTACCAAAGAAAAACATCAAAATCCACGGTTTCTAAGTTTTATGGAAACAACAAACAAGTAACAGGAATAGAGTGGAACTTGTTCCTATAATGTTCCAGCTCTTACATTCTTGGTCTACTGTTTCAGTTCTTATTCAAAATGACGGTTTATATTTTAAGATGTTATGTTGTTGTTGTTTTTACATCATAATTTTAGAGCAAATCTACATTTGAAAGGAACTATCGGATTATTGGTTTTTAGTTATTGATTTTTATAGTTTGATATGTATAAATCAAATATAACTGGTGATTATATAGACAAAATTGTTGTAAGAGAAAAAGCTGTGGCTATAAGAACTGTAACCAGTGTTTTGATTTCAGAGTGATTTCTACTGTAGATGTGCCATTATCTGTTGGTTGCTAACCCAGCCAATCGATCACCAACTTGGTTATTGCCACATCGCACTACTAGGAAGTCATTACAGGCCAAAAAAAAAATAAAATAGAAATACATAAAACAAAAAAATGTACCTACATCACAAACACTTTCCTAAATTAATCCAGCGTTAATTATCTCAATATAATCAACTATGGCAGGTGATCTAAATCTAAAAAAGTCTTGGAATCCAGCATTAGTTAAGAACCAGCAAAAAGTTTGGGAAGAAGAACAACAAAAGTTAGATGAACTTAAACGAATAAAAGAGAGAAATCAGGAGTATAAACAAGAACAAGAATACTTGGAATTACTAAAGCTACAGCATGGAGATCAATTTCAAATTAAAGACTTGAACAAACAGCAGAAGCTCAAAATATCCAAACTAAATTGGATGTATGATGATGTACCATTTGAAGGCAATGAGAAAGTGGAAGAGAATTCAAGTGGGTTTATTGAATCAAATGTAGAGTTTACAGATGGCAAATCCAAAGTTGAGAATTTATTAAAAGGAAATCATGTTGTGGGCAAGAAGAGAGATGGTAGTGGAACCAGTGATAGAATAAATAAGATAATTGGGGTGGGGATGACCAAATCAAGTAAAGTCAGCTATTCCGATGATCCATTACTCAAAATAAAACAGCAGCAACAACAGGCACAAAGAGTTGCCCGAAAACAACATCCTAGTGATAAGCATTCTCATCGTTCTAGACATAGTTCCAAAAGTTCATCCGATAGAGTGCACAAATCACATGAGCACGAGAGAAGTCGAAAGCATAATTCCTCACATACTCGTCACAAAGATGGATCACCCCACAGATAACTTGGTTGAATAGCTGCATAATAAACGATTAGCATTTATAATTTACTTATTTTTACTGTCCAGTCACAGGCTATGGCGATATAGACTTGATTACTTTGTTGGCTACGGATTTTCGGAAATAAGACTGGAAATTACCAACATGGTTAGATTTTTTATTATCCGATTACTAAAGTGTGGATTGTCAATGAAGATAAATTTGTCAATCCTAAAATCAAGTGATTTTCGCAAAGGCGTAAAGATTAACCATATATTTTCATGTAATTGAAAGCTTAAGAAAAAAAACAGAGAATTAATTAATAAGATTGTAGATCAGAACTAAAGCTAAATCTGATATCTTCTGATAAATAACTTACAATGACTTTCATTGGTTGCTACACTCCTCTGTAAATATAAATCATATCAACCAATAGATGGAATAGAATAGAATAGAATAGTTGGATATTGCATAAACCAACATTCATGTGGTTCTGTGAAGTATGAGCCATGTTAATTCTTTAATCAAAATCTCTTGATATACTTTATTTTTTTCTTGACTTGTTGAGTAAATTTAATTTATGCACA